>OBEQ010783405.1_pt1 | contig 18409 bp, 17 predicted proteins | sample 1670901 | NCBI WGS metagenome assembly OBEQ01 (sample SAMEA104232315, study PRJEB22302) | groundwater metagenome | biome: forest; feature: aquifer; material: groundwater | place: USA | collected 2011-08-07 | depth 5.4 m
CCCCAAATTCCGGCGGGGCTACGCCGGTTTCCTTTTTTAGGCCCGTGGTGTAGTCTGTTTAACATGTCCCCCCGCCGTTGGCGGGGTGAAGATCGCGAGCTTATACATTAACAATCAATAAGCAAGCATTCATGTACCATGTCTATATTCTAAGAAGTCAGAAAACAGGCAGGCATTATATTGGAAGTACTCAAAACCTTAAATTAAGATTACAGCAACATAACGAAAATAAAACACGATCTATAAGACAGCAAGGCCCCTTTAAAGTCATCTATAAAGAGGAGTGTAATACTCTCAGCGAAGCTAGAATAAGAGAGTTGCAAATAAAGAGTTATAAAGGTGGGGAGGCTTTTAAAAAGTTAATAGGAGTATCATATAGACCCGTGGGGTAGTCTGGTTAACATGTCACCCCGCCGTTGGCGGGGTGAAGATCGCGAGTTCAAATCTCGTCGGGCCTGCCAGTCTTCGCCCCAACATTTTCATGTTGGGGCTTCGCCTGGCTTTGTTCTTAGAAGTCAGGCAGTGTTATAAGGAGATGATCCAATGAGAAGTCCTGCGAAGCAGACGTAGGTCCGCCAAAATAAAAACCCAGCGCTAATGATAGCGCTGGATTTTCTCTTTAAAATCTTCGTCCCATGGTTCCATGCCCAGCCGGGTTCTTATTCGCACAAGACAGACCACAAGGATAAAATTTTTTCGGAAGGCCGGTATTTGAATCAGGAATTGTTAGACAAAGGGTTCCCGTACCCGGCTTTCCTTTCTTTAGTTTTCCAGCCAGGTGCTATGTTGGGGGTTGATCCGATCGATGAAATATTTAATCTTCATAGCTGTATTTTGTTCATGCTGATTTTCAAAGACATCCCCCAAGAGTTGATAGATGGGATAAAGGTCAGGATTCAAGTCTTTTGCCTTATCGAAAAAAAGATGGGCCTGTTTTTGATCGCCCGTATCGCTTAAAAGAACACCCCATCCATAAAAGACAAAGGCGCAAGAGGGGTTCATCTTTAAAGCCAGGTCGTAATACTGTAAGGCCGTTTGCACATTTCCTTTCACATGATAGGCCCCGGCGAGAAAAGAAGGCACGCGGCAGTCCGGATATTTTGTTTTATCGAGCCCTTGATCTTTCTCCCGCAGATAAGCGTTGGCCAGCCCATGCCAGGCAGAACCGTTTAAGCTGTTGAGTTTTAGCCAGTGCAGGCAATAAGTTTTTTCATCCTTCCAGACGAAATTGCTCTGGTAAGTTAAGAAACTGAGAAGGCCGATGGCAAAGGCAATGATGGTTAACCATACCTGTGGGTTTAAAAATTTCCTTAAAGAAAGAAAGAAAAGGGCAGCGAGAACAAAAAATCCAATGGAAGAATATTCAAACCAGTGAGGTTCGATGATCGCGGTTTGCATGCGCGAGGTGTAAACAAAACTTGCCAGCAAACTCGGGGTGAGCCCCGCAATAAAAAAACAGTAAGCAAACGATTTGAAATCCTTTTTCCCTTTCACCAGAGCCCAGAGAAAAGTTAACCCCAAAATCCCCGGCAAAACGCCATTGTGCCATGAAAAATGGCTGCTGATCCGTTCATCCCAGATAAACAAAATATTGACAGGCAGAAGTAATTTCGACAGATACCACCCGAGAAGTTTTGTGAGCGTGGCCAGGTAGGGGAAAAAAGATATTCTTAAAGAGAAGATATTTTCAATCCCCGAGGGCCCGTTGACACTCCATCGCAAGAAAAGATAGATGACAAATGCGATAAGATACGGCAGACATAAAGTGAAATTTTTTCGTAAAGGCACATCCTTTAAGAAATACATGATCAAAAATAAGTAAACGGGCAGCATAAAACTCATTTCATGAGCCAGCAAGCTTAAAAAATACCCCAGGATACTAAAAATATAAAAATATTTTTTCTGAGCCTCAAAATACTTAAGAAAAGACCAGGTGCTCAGTTGCATGCATAGAATGGTAATGCTGTTATTGCCGGCGGTCTTGTAATTGATCAACATTTGATGGATCGGATGGACGGCATACAGGCACGCCGTTAAAAGCGCCAGCTCCTCATTTTTAGACAAAAACCGCACCATATAATAAAACATCAGAGAAATGGCATAAAATAAAAGAAAATTATACGCATGATAAACGAGGGGATTGGGGCCAAAGAGAAAAAGAACGGTTCGCAGGAAAAGAAACGCCAGCGGCCTGTAAAAACCGTTAAAGCCGTCGGAAAATAATGACCACGCCGAAACACTCATCAAATTATTTTCCCCTACAAGATGCACATAATCATCCAGCATAAATCCCGGATGAAAGGCATTATGGTAGGAAAGAAGGCATAAAACAAAAATCAGGATGGGGGATGCAGAAGTCGATTTTGAGAAGAAAGATATTTTCATACGTTGGCTTACGGATGACTTTCCGGATTCCTTATGTCTGGCCGCAATTCATTCAGATCAATGATGTAAAAACCGGCTCTGGTGATCCGCGGATCAATAACTACCTCCGGAGGGACTAAAAGACATGGCCGTGGGTTTAATCCTTTGTCCTTTAAACTTTCCCAGATGATGGGCGCGACATGTTGTGGGTCGGTAATCATGTAACCGAATTCAAAAGGCATCTTCCGTTTAATGACCGTTTCCCCGCGAGGAATCACTTTCACCACAAAAACCCGTGTCTCCGCAAGATCAGCCGCCTCCACTTTTTCCCGGATGAAATTCAGCTCACGGCTGTAGTTTCTGGCGGTATCAGAAACATTCTCCAATGTGAGAAAGGCATAGAAGAGAATAAGAACAAACGCCCCGATTTTCATAAAAGAAAAGGGATGCTCTTTAGATGCAAATTGGTCGTTTTTATACATAAGCCAAAACTGAGCAATGAGTATCATGGACGCACTCGGAAAAAGGACGCGATAACCACGAACATTTAAATTCCCCTGAGCAAAGAGCATGGGAAGATTCACGCCCACGAAAATGAGGAATATGGCAAGAGCAATCTGGCCGGGATAGAGAATTTTTTTACTACGAGAAAATTGCTCAAAAAATTTAGGTGAAACTGTTTTAGCGCGATAAACAATCATCCCTCCCAAAATAATAAGAATGGATACGGTCATAAACGCCCCTTGATTTCCCCAGAAAAGATGCCAGGGGCCGCTGAGAGAACAAAGCCAGGTTTCTTTTAACAAAGGAATCTTCGCTGACCAGTCGGAGGTCACAGCCATTTTGTATTCGGGCTGGACGGGGATGCCGAATTGTCCTGTTTTTAAGGCCAGGGGAAAAATGACCGATCTATCCAAAAGCCAGTAGACCAGCATGGCGGCCCCGAAAAATAGAAAGTCGCGCAGAACGATAAGCCGTGTCCGCGGCCATTGGGAAAGGGGAGAAAACAGGATCAACAGGAATGTCAAAACGAATACAAAAATAGAAGTAGGAGAATAAATAAATAAAGAAGCTAAAAAGAGAAGAAACGAACCCAAAAGATAAAACACGGAAGTCAATTTATGCCTTCTTTGAGAGAGAAAAATATCATCCCCCCCCGCGCTCTCCAGCAAAGAATACGCAGCAAAAGCAAGCAGGAGATTCAAGGGGCCAGGACCAAAATTACAGGTCCACAAGATAAAGGTCTGATTGGAGGGTAAAAGAAACAGACCCCACGCCATGAGACAGGACCAAAAAACATTCCCCTGAGATTTTTTACGGAAATACCTAAAAAGGCACAGGGTGAATATAACCATCGCCCCAAAAGCCACTAATCGAGAGATTGCAAAGTCAGATATGCGGTGGAGGAAATGGCAGTGCAGGGAGATAAATACTGCTCCTAGGGCACGTCCAATTAATAAAAGATGTCCGGATTCAATAAATCCCAACCAAGAATTTTTATTATAAATGAGCATGGAGTAATCATTATGGAATCCAAACTCGGTTACAAAGGCGGGGAGATAGATGACGAAACACAACAGGGGAAAGAATAACAATAAAAAACATTTAAAAAATTTTGATTTATCCATGGAGGATAAAAAATTATCTCTGATTTTCTTTCCGGGCCACGCAAACCATATTTTCCACTTTTGCTTTGATGGTTACCTGGGAAAGATGAAGACATCGTAAAAGTGCCCGCAGGGGATTTTTTCCCCAGGAGGGTAAAGGTAACATACGGATGACATGATCCAGTTGATAGCGGCTATCGATATTTTTAATGGAAATCACTTTAAAACTATTTTTCTCTAAAATTTTTTTCATCGTGTCTTTATCCCATAGGCAAACATGAGAAATATCATAGGTGGAGGCTTTGACTCCCAGGAGAGTCGGCATAAGGGCTTTGATATCGTGATGGATGGCCAGAATCATACCCCCCGGCCGAAGATACTGAAAAATCGTTTGCAGGAATTCATTGGGTTCTAAAATATGATCAAAGACTTGAAAAAAACAGATGAGATCAAAATATTCTTCCGGAAACATGTTGGGTTTAAGCACATCATTACAAATACAGGGATGTATGTCAGGAGGGGCCTTTTCCACGGCAGATCGGCTGGGTTCAATGCCATAAAGTTTTTTAAATCCGTATTTTCGCACTTCCCGAAGGAAAAAACCATTAGCACAACCAATTTCGAGTAAATTTTCTTTCCGGACAGAATCGATAATCTGTTCGACCTGATCTAAATAGTCCGGAATCATATTTTCCAGCTGGGGTTCTTCAATGAACCGGCCCAGGCGATATAATTCGATCATTTCTTGTTCGGGTAGAATGGGATTGGAATAAATTAACCCGCAACCCGTACACTGAACGATACGAAAATGCATATGATCCGGTGTTTGGCGGGCCGTAAAATTCAACAGAGATTTGTCGAATGCTTCCGGATAACGTATTTTAAAATGATTATGAAGACCGCAGATGGGGCAATGAACAATTTGCATAGAGGATGTCATATGCCGATTTGCTCTCAATTTTTTTCTACCATTTGAACGATACCCCTTTACGCAAACATTTTGAGCACAGGGGGATGGTCCCGCGGCCCTGGGTGGCCATGGTGCGGCGCAGGGCGATGGCTTCCGGGCCGTTCCATACTTCTAATAATGTTGTTTTTCTAGGCACAAATTTTTCATAAACCGGTGAATTGCTCCAAACAACCGCCTCACAACACTGCAGGATATCACCGTTCCAGTTAATCTGCATTCCCTTCCAAAGCCAATCACAGGAAATTGGTAAGGGCAGTCGTTCCGTGCTCAGTGGCGGTTCTTTATCTTCTAATCCATGACTTGGATTCCCGGGGCGTATGTTGCACTGAATACCCAATTCTTTACAGAATTTTCTTACCAAAGGTAATTCCTGGCGGTTGTAATTGTAGAGAATGTAGTCGACTAAGATGACAGTCCCGTAGCGCCCCTCCTTGTTCATGCGAGCAAAACGGCGGATATTGTCTTTGAGCTGTTCTACGTTTCCCCGATGGATCTGGACACTGTAGATGGATTGTGTGTAGCCGCTTAATTGGATTTTGATAAAGTCAAGGCCGGCCTTAAGGAGGGCGCGAGTCTTTTGTTCATCGAGAAGAAGGCCATTGGTGGCGATGATGGTGGCGACTCGATGAGCGCTGGCAAATTGAATGATTTTCGCAAGATCCTTATAAATCAGAGGTTCGCCGTTGGTATAAAGCACGGCGACCAAAAGATAATCTTTGAGCTGATGGATAATATCCATGCACATTTCGGGCGACATTTTCCCTTTGGTTATTCCTGAACCGTCGCCGGTTGGATTCAGATTATAGATGATACCCTTTTTATCACGGCAGAAAACACAATTGGCATTGCATTCACTCCACAATTCAATGCTGATCATGTAAGGCGCCCGGCCGGAGTGGGGGGATTGTCGAAAGTAGGCAAGATAACACTGAAGCAAGTTGAGGATTTTTTTAAATGTTATCTTGCGCTTTCGAATAATCCGCCAAAGGATTTTAAGATGAACGAAGGTGTATTGATTGCGCATTCAAATTTTGCCTTGCAGAATGTCTTTGAGACGCCCGTGTCGCGCTTTAAATTTTGTCAGGACTGCTTTTGGGAACTTGAAGGAAAACCAAATGTGCTTTCAATAATATAATTGGGACGGCCTTTGCTTTCCTCGTAGATAGCGTTAATGTAAAGACCGATGATGCCCAGACAAAAGAGCTGTACGCTGCCAGCAAAAATAACGGCAATCATGATGGCTGTCCAGCCAGGAATAGCCTTCCCTTGAATTTTTTCCAGAAGGACGTGAACTAATAAAGCGAGATCAAGGATAATAGCGAAGAATCCTACTAAGAAGGCGATTTTTAAAGGAAGCGAGGAAAAAGAGATCAAAGCAGATTCTAAAAAATTATTAATCACATCACCGGATAGTACAGAGAATTTTGTTCTGCCGGCATACCGGCGGTCACGGTGATAAGGGAGAAATTTTTGTTTAAATCCTATCCAGCAAATCAATCCCCGCAGAAAGGGACGTTTCTCGCGTATATGAAGCAAATGATTCACCGCCCGGCGGGAAAGAAGTTTAAAATCTCCGGCCTCAACAGGTAAGGGGATAGCGGCTGTCTTATTAAGAATCAAATAACCCAATCGTGTCAGGAAAAGTTTTACGGCCGATTCTCCTTTCCGTGATTGACGAAGGGTATGAACCACATCAATGTTTTCTTCGCTGGCCCACACCGTTAGAAGTTCAGGAATCACTTCAGCAGGATCCTGGAGGTCGGCATCCATATAAATGACAAGATCTCCTGAGGAAAATTCCATGCCGGCTAAAACGCATGGGGTAACGCCGAAACGACGAGACATCGTAATGATGCGGATATCGTTATCCCTTTCCGATTCCTTAAGAAGGATATCCAGGGAATGATCGGTAGAGGCATCATTGACAAAAATTAACTCATAGTTGGAAATGAACTCAAGGGTACGACGATCCTTGAGGGCCGCCCGTACGCGTTTGATTAATTCTGGAAGGACATCAGCCTCATTGCGAAAAGAAAAGATGATGGATAATTTATGCGCTTGTTTAAGGTTCATGGCGATGATGTGTCCGGGCTTCTCCAGGGTTTTAAAACATCAAGAGCTTATCACGTTTGATTTATAAACACAAAAGATATGTCAGGGGATGATAAGGGATTTATGATGGATTCTTTGCAGGATTTTCATCCCGTGGTTCCACGCCCATCCGGGTTCGTCCTGCCAATCGCCGAAGGCCGCGACCACTTCAAAATTCTTGAAAATATAATCCGCCAAAGTCCGGCAATATGTTTTTCCGAATGTCCCCAATCCTTCCTCTTTCGCATTTTGACGGCTTGATAGAACGATGTAATTAACCTTCTTCTCTTCTAAGGAGCGGATGACATCCTTTTCCTGGGTTTCATTGATGAGGATGTGGTCAAAGAAAATAAGCTGACGGGTGGGGCTGTCCTTCCCGGTGAGGTAATAATAAAGAGGGTCGTAAGGCAGGGCAAAAAATGTTTCCCGGCCGCTTAAATGTTCTTCTAAAAAATCCGTTGTCTTTTTGACAGTTTCAACCCAGAGAGGGTGGTTTCCGACGAAAATACGGCCAGTTTGCATAGATAAATAGCGGCTGCCATTTTTAAAAGATTGAATAGATTGATATTGGCCCTGGTTTTGAAAAAGGATGACGCAGGAGAGCACCGCCAGCAACAGATAGCGCAGGAAAAGGGGAAATTGTTTTGTTGCGAAAGCAATCACCATGAAAAACAGAAGGAACTTGGCCGGAGCGGCCCAGAACGCGCGGTAATAAACGGCACTGTCCATAAATTCATGGAGGTTTAAGACGCAAAAAACGATGAGAAATACGCTCGATAAAAGAAAGCGCGATCGGGTTTCATGATCTCCCTCCTTGTTCTTTAATTTCAATATTGTTTGAATAAACGAAAAAAAGATGAGGCTCCCGATGCAGAAATTTCCCCAGCTGGACGTTAACACCCGGATGAACCAGTTCCCAATAATCACAAGAGAATTTCCCAAGGGTGAATAGTAGGGATGGTCCGAGCGCAGGTAAGGAAAGCATTGGCGGATGTCATAAAAAGGAAGGTCTTTGATCAATAACCAATAAATAAAGATAATAGACACAAGAAGCAAAGCGCAGGACCAGAAATAGAAAATCTTTTTTGAATTCTTGAAATCTTTGTTAAAAATGTCAGTCATCATGATAGCTGTCATGAACGAAGCGAGAGTGAAGATTCCAATATTAATTTTAATAAACGATAGGATCCAGATTCCGGCCAGGCCAAGGATGAAAAACGGGCGTCGGGGGCTATGGATATATCTTAAGGCGCAATAAATCACTCCCAAAGAGGCGGCAATGCCGCCGGCATGGTTGTACGTAAAAAAGAAATCAGGGTTGTAGGTCCAGAACCACAGCGTTGCCACGAAAGCAAAAAGAGAGGACGAAAAAAGTGATATGGAAAGAAAAAAAAAGACGCCGGCTGTCAAATTAAGAAACATTTTGCCGATGAGAACGCTGGGAATATAAATACCAAATACCTTAAAGAAGAAAGCGTAATAAAACGGCATCAAAGGCCCGTAAACCCACCAATAGTCACGGTAAGGCAAAGCGCCGTCGAGAGTTTTTTTGAAGGCGTAAAGGTCCCGCCCATGGTCGCCCTGGGACAGGAGGTTTTGAAAGTCGAGGGTGGGATAAAAGATAAAAATGCCAGCGGCAATAAGAAGGATCATGGTGAGGATTCTCTTGCCGGAAAAAGGGATTGATAGTTTTTCACGAGAAGGCCGGGTGATGGTCATAGAGAAGTATATCATCGCCTCATCATGGGTTCAATTATGGCGGCATGTTTTTCTTCTTAGATGAAAATCCCCGGCCCGCGATTAATATGGTAAAATGCAACCCTTAACAAGGAGGATCAAATGATCACGATAGATGATTTCAGGAAAGTCGAACTTATCATCGCGCAAATCAAGGATGTCCAGGACCATCCCAATGCTGATAAGCTGTACATTGTCAAGGTTGATACCGGGGCGGGCGAGAAGCAGATCATCGCCGGCATCAAAAAATCTTACTCAAAAGAGGAATTAATCGGGCGCAAGTTCGTCATGGTTAATAATCTGGAACCGGCGATAATCCGCGGCGAAAAATCCGAAGGCATGCTGCTCGCGGCCAGTGATGAAACGGGTATCGCCCTTATTTCTCCCGATCGGGATGTTGTGTTGGGCAGTATTGTCAAGTAGGGAAACGATTTAAGGGAAATCAAAATGTTTACAAATCTAAAACAATTTGTCCCTTCCGAAGTCTGCCTTAAATGCGACGGGTGCTGCCGGTTTAAAGAGCCGGGAAGTGTGTGGCGGCCCAGGGTTTCAAAGGACGAGGCCCAAAACACGAAACGTCCCGATCTGTTGACGAAGATTTTTACCAAAGAACGGGTGGATTCAAAAGGGTTTTTGAAAACAACAGCCTGTAAGGGCGAGGAGCATTTCTGCTGTTCGTTTTTTAATCCCAAAGAAAATACCTGTACAATTTATCAGCATCGCCCTTTTGAGTGCAAACTGTATCCTTTTGTCATGACGAAGAAAGATAGCCGGCCGGTTTTAAGTGTCCATCTGACTTGCCCGCATATTGAGCGCAATCGCCACAGCCCCGACTTTGAGATTTATACCCATGACCTGAAGGGATTCTTCGCAAGGGCTGACGTAAAAAATTTTCTTGAGAGCAATCCGGAATTGTTCGGTGAGTATCCCGGATATGAACATGAGCTGGAATACTTATTTGATATTTAAGAGTTCCTCTTCTTTCCATGCCTGACGATCTCCTCACACACAAACCGCTTTTTGAAAAATATTTAAAGAAACAAAAACATTATTTATCGGCGTTTTCGTTTGTGAACATTTTCGCCTGGCAGGGATTTTTTACGTTTGAATTTAAAATTATCAACGATGCGCTTTGTGTTTTCGCGAGCAGCCCCCTGGGAACATTTATGTATCTTCCGCCGTTGGCCGAGAATGTTGACGCTAAAATTATTGAAAGATCTTTTGAATATATGCAGGATAAAAACAAAAAGCACTCAGTCGCCCGGATCGAAAATGTTCCTGCCTTTGATCAAGGGGTTTACTCCGCCCGAACATATTCGTTTTACAACAAAGGATATGAATATCTCTATTACCGTGAAGATCTGGTGAACCTGGCGGGAAATCCTTTTAAATCCAAACGGGTGTCCTGTAACTTTTTTATGAAACATTATGACCATGAATATTTGAAATATGATCACTCCCTGCGGAATGAGTGTTTGGCGCTTTACAAAACCTGGGCCGGGAATCGCAAAACAAAATCAAAAGACGATATCTACCGGCAAATGATCGAAGAAAATGAGGCCGTCCACGCGCTGGTATTAAAAAATTATCAAGAGCTGGATTTAATCGGGCGTGTTGTTAAAATAAATGGGGATGTCAAGGCGTATACGTTTGGTTTTGCGGTTAGCCCTGAAATTTTTTGTATTCTGTTTGAAATTACGGATTTGAGCGTTAAAGGTTTGCCGGTCTTTATTTTTCGCGATTTTTGCCGGGACAGGGATGTCCGGGCCCACAAATTTATTAACGCCATGGACGATTTCGGGATGCCCAATGTCGCGAAAACAAAAATGTCATTTCGTCCGGCTGTTTTAGCGCCGTCGTATGTCGTCAAGCGAAAGGTTTAAAGCATGGATCCTATCAAGACAAATCAAAATAAATTCGATATCAATTCGGAGTTCATCATTTTTGATGTGGAAACGACTGGCCTTTCACCCATCGATGGGGATAAGATCATTGAAATCGCCGGGCTTAAAGTCCAAAATCTTAAAGTCACGGGCAAGTTTCATTCTTTGATCGACCCCGAGCGGGACATTCCTTTTGGAGCCTCATCGGTGAATGGGATCACCAACGACATGGTCATCGGAGCCTCCAAAGCCCGGGATGTCTTGCCGCGTTTTAGATCATTTGCCGGCAGCAGCGCGATGGTCGGCCATAATATCCGTTTTGATATGGATTTCTTATGTCATGGCCTGGCGATGATCGGAGAGCGTATCGAACCGGTTGTGGTCGTTGACACCATGCGTCTGGCGCGTGAATTTATTCCGCAGCTGGGCCGTTATCCGCTCTGGCGTGTTGCAGCGCATTTCGCGATCAAAGATGGGCAAACCCATCGCGCCATGGCCGATGTGGAATTAACATTTGAGGTTTTCAAAAAATTGACTCCCCTGATCGGCTCGAGAAACATCCTGCAGATCGGTTCCCTCGAATATGACTTTGCGGCTTTTCGAGAACTCTCTTTAAAGATGCAGCAGGGAACTTTTCAGTGGTAACAGCCCTTGAGATAAAATCCTTTCCCCTTTCCGTAAACAGCTTCGAGATATTTCGTTTATTTAGTAAAAAACCTTCCGTTTTTTTTCTGGATAGCAGTTTGATGTCACAGGCGAGAGGCCGGTATTCGTTTATCGGTTTTGAGCCGTTTGCGATTATTGAGGGAAATGGTTTAAAAACTCTCGCAAAAATCCGTCAGGATTTCCAACAATACTTTCAAAATTCTTTTTGGGGGAATCACAAAGCCAATGTTCCCTTTCTTTCCGGTATCGTCGGATACTGGGGTTATGATTTCGGACTTTCTCTGGAAGGGATTGAAAGCAAAAACAAGCCTCTTCTTTCGCTGCCGGATTGCCGCCTCGCGTTTTATGATCACGTGATTGCCATCGATCATTTCAAAAGACGATGCCATGTGATGGCAACAGGCTTATCAGAAAAGAAAAACTCGGCACGATTAAAAAGAGCGCAGGCGGATGTTAAAAATATTGTACGGCAGTTAGGACGATTGGAATCAGCGCGCCGTCCCGACGCTTCGGTCGGGACGGCGCGCCCTGATAAAGCCCGGAGCCTCATTTTCAAATCCAATTTTTCCAAAAACAAGTATCTTTCAGCTGTTCACAAGGCTTTAGGCCATATCCGCCGGGGTGACATTTACCAGATCAATCTCTCACAGCAGTTTATGTGGGATGCCCGCAAGGATCATGTTGCCATTGACCCGGTTGATGTTTACGAGGCTTTGCGAAAACTTTCGCCGTCAAGTTTTGCAGGTTATCTGGATTGCGGGGCATTTCAAATCCTTAGCAGTTCTCCGGAACGTTTTGTAAAAGTCAAGAACCGCATTGTTCAAACGTGCCCTATGAAAGGAACACGGCGGCGGGGAAAAAATATGGCGGAGGACGTTCATTTAAAAAATGATTTGCTGCGAAGTACAAAAGAAAAAGCCGAGCTCTTGATGGTGACGGACTTGGAGAGAAACGATCTGGGCCGCGTGTGCCGATTTGGTTCTGTCGAAGTGCGTCAGATGCGCGCCTTAGAAAAATACAAAACTGTTTTTCAAACAACGGCGACCATCGAAGGGGTTTTGCGTAAGGATAAAGACGCTTTTGATGTGATTGCCAACTGTTTTCCCAGCGGTTCGGTGACGGGGTGCCCCAAGATCCGTGCGATGCAGATCATTGATGAGCTTGAACCGACCCGCCGCGGATGTTATACCGGAGCGATGGGATTTATCGATGCACGAGGGGGGATGGATTTGGGAATGCTCATCCGGGCGATCGTTGTGAAAGATAACAGGGCGTCCTTTCATGTCGGCGGAGGAATTGTTTCGGATTCCAACCCCGAAAGGGAATATGAAGAAACGCTCATCAAAGCGCAGGCCATGAAACGCGCATTGGAAATGGCTTTATAAGAAATATTGGTAGGGAACGGGTTAAAACCGTTCCCTACTTCGCAAAAATTGCACACAATAACAATAAAAACATTATGAGAACAACGTTTATATATCTCGACGGTAAAATATTATCTGCGGATACGGCCTTCATTGAATCCCTGGCTCCTGGCAATATCTCCGGCGTCGGCGTTTTTGAAACCATGCGTTCTTACGACGGAAAAATATTTGCCTTTGATGAACATTTTACGCGTTTTAAAAAAGGGCTTCAGATCTGTAACGTAGAAAACGGCCGCGGCCGTTCCCGACTGAAAACTTCTTTGAATAGCTTTAAAAAATCAGCTCATGATTTGTTAAAGAAAAATCATTTGAAAGAAGCGCGTGTTCGTATGGCTGTTTGGAAAGATCATAAACAAATACATAGCGTGGTGGTGGCCTTGCCTTTCAAACCTTATTCGTCCAGGGATCGCCGGCGAGGATTTAAGGCGATCCTTTCCAATGATCGTTGTGATGAAACAAAAACTCACCCTGATCTCAAATCCATAAACTGTGCTTTGTATTTAAAAGCTTTCAACCAGGCGAAAGCCCGGGCTGCCGACGAAGCGATTCTCCTCAATCAAAAAGGAATGATTTGCGAAGGCAGCCGGAGTAATATTTTTTATATCAAAAACGGGGTCATGGCCACACCCCCATTATCCGCGGGGTGTTTAAATGGTATCACCCGTCAAATTGTTCTGAAGCTTTTAGGACAACAGGGAATTGTTTGCCGGCAAATCAATGCCGGCGTCAAAGATTTTCTCGAAGCCGACGAAGCTTTTTTGACGAATTCCCTCATCGAAATCATGCCGCTAACGAATTTGGAAGGCCGTCCGATCGCAAGTGGAAAGCCGGGGCGCACCACGCTCGACTTATTACAACATTATCGCAAGCTCATTTAAGCAAAATTTTATGATTTCCCAAGTTTCTGTTTGCTTGTCGTAAGCCGCCCTTATATAATACTCCCCACAAGGACATGTTTTCATGCGAACAAAAAATCACTTTCAGATTGTTATCGTCTGTTTTAGCATTATTGGCAGTGTCAATTTTGTTCATGCGCAAGAGTCCCTTTCACAAGAGGCCTGGAGCGAAAATCTTTCGAAGCTCATGGATAGTGTCGAGAAGTTAATCAGCGAAAATGAACGGATCACGAATGAAAACACAAAACTTGTTGATCAGGTCAATGAGTTGACCCGCAAAGTTGGGGAGGTCCCAAAAAATGCGCCTGCTCCAACCGGTCAACCCCAGGATGTACAGCAAAATATTGACACTTCAGCCCCGCCTTTGGCGGGGCTCAGTGTTAACCCTGAGCAGGCCCCGGGCTTTGGTTCGACTTCGCTCACCATTCCCTCGAACCATCCCGAGCGAAAGTCGAGGGATAGACCGGGGACAGTCGAATGGGTTGACGAGGAGGGCTCCTCAAGTCATGTGCTAAAAGATGATGTTTCTTATTTGAGCGATCAGATTGCCGCGGCAGAAAAAGATATCTCCTCATTAAAAGAAAAACTCGCAAATGCCGGGACACCGGTTGATGCCAGGCCTGCCGATTTTCAAGGAACCCTTCTCAATGAGCTCAAAGCCCGCAAAGAGGAATTGACGCTCGACCTTAACTTAAAAAAAGAAAGCCAGGAGAATCATGGCAAAGAATTAGAACAGGAAATCCAGGATCTGCAAAAGCAGCGGGATGATGTTTTAAAACAGAAAATAGAGACTGCCCAACAAATCAAAAAACTTTCTAAAAAAAGTTCTGTGAAAGGCGAAGATCAGCGCGTAAAGCTCAGCGAGGACATCCGTTGTCTTGAAAAAGAATTATCACGCCTTCAAATAGAAAAGAAATTAACGTCAAATAACATGACACAGAAAGAACGCGTTGAACAAGAAAGCTTCAGTGATCTTGTTGAAAAAAAAATGGATCGGCAGGCGCTTTTGGATCACAATGAAAAGCTGCAGCAGGATATTGCGGAATTGCAGCAGGATAGGACGCTGGAAAATATTTCTCTTAAGAGTTTGCCGGAAGAAGATCAAACGTTAAGAGATCAGGTCCATGAGCTTGGACAAAAAAATGATCTTCTTGCTAAAGAGCTGACAGACCTTAATTTTCAAGTGTCTATGCTGGAAAAAGAGATCACGCTGGCAGATTCCATGATGCCATCGGGTGGCGACCCGCAAATGTCCGATGCCGATAATGCTGACCGCAAAGCCGGCCAGGTTCTGGCGAAAGATCTCGAGGGGCATACGGTCGCGGAGATGATGGCGTATTCCTACGCGTCTCAAAAAATGTATCCGCAGGCCGTTGAAAAATACCTGGAGGCGATCGACAAAGGGGGGAACAAAAAAGACATTTACTTTAATCTGGGGACCTTATATTATCGAATGGGTAATCTTTCCAAAGCCGTTGAAAGCTTTGAGAATGTTTTAGAGATTGATCCAAAAGATGGGGATGCCTCTTCAAATTTAAAACAGTTGAAAGAAAAGATATCGCGGAATGGCCCAAAGAACCCATAACTCTTAAACAAAGGATATTCTCATGGATGAAATCTTAGAAATTTTAAAAAAAGATGCGCGTACTACGGCCGGTGAAATCGCTAAGTTAACCGGAAAATCTGCTTCTTCCGTTGGAAGAGCTATCAAGAAGTTTGAAAAAGATGGTGTTATTGTTCAATACAAGACGGTGATCAATCAGGATTTGATCCGGGACGCCAGTACGTTTGTCCGCGCGCTCATCGAAGTCAGCATCACGCCGCAAAAAGATGTCGGCTTTGATTATGTGGCCGAACGCATTTATAGTTTTCCGGAAGTGACCAGCTGTTATCTGGTTTCAGGGACCTATGACCTGCTTTTGGTTGTGGAAGGGGACAATATCCAGACCGTCGCCAATTTTATCGCCTCCAAGCTTTCACCAATGGAAAATGTCAAGGCCACGACAACGCACTTTCTCTTAAAGAAGTATAAGGAAGACGGGCATGTCCTTAAAAAAGCCAAAGATCGCAAACGGCTGAACATTTCATACTAATGTTTTTTACTGTGGGCAGCTGGTCCGCAGCCTGCTTAATAGTTTAGCGAAACAGTAAAAGGCGTGTTATATTCAGGCGCGTCGTTTTCCAATCCGCAGTCTTTATAAAAAGAGGAATGGTATGCAGCAACGTCGAATAAAACTCATTTATCCCGCTCTATGTTTTTTGTTTGTCATTGGCTTTATCGCTGATGTCGAGTCGGGGACTGTCGCCTCAAAAACTATTTCTTCAAATGCGTTTAAAATCCCGGCCCCAAAATTGCCGCAATATCATGTGATTTTACTGGATGATCAAAACGAGTCATCAACTTTTTGCGACGTTTACAATATGAACAATGCTGGCTTTGCCGTGGGTATGGCGATGAGTTCGAGCGGTGACCCTCATGCTTTTGTTTGGGATAAGGCCGCAAAATCGACCGATCTTGGGACTTTGAATGGTAATTCTAGCCTTGCAGCAGATATCAATGATAGGGGTGAGATTGTCGGCGGATCAGCCTATGATCCTTCAAAACCTCGGAGTTACCATGCTTTTTTATTAAAAAATGTCGATTCAAAGATGATAGACCTTGGAACATTGGGCGGCGATACAAGCATGGCGTGGAGTAACAATAATTTGTCACAAATTGTAGGCAATTCTCAGATTGAAAACGGAGAGTGGCAGGCTTTCTTATGGAAAGACGGTATGCTGAAAGATATCGGTAGCAGGATGAAACAGCCCTATAGCCTCGCCTATGATATTAATAATGCAGGGCAAATTGTAGGATACTCAAGTGATTATCGTTATTACACTCCACTTATTTGGGAAGCTGACGGAAGCCTGGCTAAATTGCTGGTTCCCGATAAATGTAACGGAGGCGCGTTGGCGCTTGCTGTCAATGATCGGGGGGATGCCGTTGGAGATTGTTTTATTTTAGTTAAGAGCACATATTATATGTATCCTATCATTTGGAATTACAGGCAAGAACCCCAGATCATTGATATGAACCAAAAAAATGGCCACGTCAGAGATATTAATAATAAAGGTGAAGTGATTGGGGTTATTGATGATCTTGATCCGTTCCTTTATCACCCCTCTTATGGGATGTTAAATCTCAGTAAAATTGTTAAGCTTGGTCCGGGTTTCAGGCTTATTGCCGCAAGCAGCATCAACGACAATTCTGAAATTGCGGGAGATGTTACTAAAGACTATCAGACGTATGGAGCTTTGTTAATTCCGAAGCAATAACAGGTGTTCTGTTGGGGTTTTAGAGGGGGCCTCCGCCATAATGTATGGCGGAGGCCCCCATGTTTCTACCGCTAGTTTGTTTCCCATGACAATGAGTATCATATTTTCCAATAGCAAATTTTGCCTTCCCGAAGTATACTTGGTACTATTATGAACATTGAAATTTCCAAAAAAGTTAAACAGCTCGCCCCCTCGGGGATCCGTGCTTTCTTTGACCTGGTTTTAGGGATGAAGGAAGTCATTTCGCTTGGTGTAGGAGAGCCGGATTTTGTCACGCCCTGGCATGTGCGCGAGCAGGCGATATATTCCCTGGAGAAAGGTTATACATCTTATACCTCCAATTCGGGGATGATCGAACTGCGCCGTGAGATTTCCCATTTTCTTAAGCGCCGCCATAACCTGGATTATGATCCCGAAACAGAGATCTTAATTACGGTGGGTGTCAGCGAAGGCCTTGATCTTGCCATGAGAGCTTTACTGAATCCCGGTGATAAAGTTCTTGTGCCGCAACCCTGTTATGTTTCCTATGGGCCGGTTACCGAATTAGCCGGGGGCAAAACGATCTATTTAAAGACCGATCTTAAAAGCGGATTTAAAGTCAGCCCTAAGCAAATTGAGGATGCCGCTAAAGGTGGCGCAAAAATCCTGGTGATGGGATATCCGGCCAATCCGACGGGCGCTTCTTACAAAAAAGAAGAGCTCAAAGAAATCGCCCGCATCGTTGCCAAACATAAACTCATTGTCTTAAGCGATGAAATTTACGATGAACTGACCTATGACTTTAACCATACGCCGATCTCAACGCTTACGGGGATGAAGGATCATGTTGTTTACTTAAACGGCTTCTCGAAAGCGTATGCCATGACGGGTTTTCGTATCGGCTATGCCTGCGGGCCTGCCCGGGTCATCGCAGCTATGACAAAGATTCATCAGTACACCATTATGTGCGTTTCCATCACAAGCCAGATGGCTGCACTCGAGGCTTTGAAGAATGGATTCAAAGATGTTTTGGAGATGAAGAAAGAATATATGCGCCGCCGCCGTTATATTGTCGGAGCTTTAAATGAGATCGGGCTTTCCTGTCACATGCCGGAGGGGGCTTTCTATGTGTTTCCTTCGATAAAGTCAACGGGCAAAAGTTCTTTGGATTTTGCCAAAGGCCTTTTGCAGAAAAAGAAGGTGGCCCTTGTTCCCGGCGTTGCCTTTGGGGAAAGCGGGAACGGGCATGTGCGCATTTCCTATGCGTCCAGTTATGAGAACTTAAAAGAAGCCATCAACCGTATCCGCAGTTATTTAAATCGATAATTAAAAGTTGTCATTCCACTATGATAGTTGTGTCAAGTAAAAGTAATAGTAAGAGCAAAAGTTCTTTCAAAGCCAGCAACAATACAACTTGTGGTGATTCCACTATCGAGCGTATCAAGTTACGATCGCTAATTTAAAATTCACCATC
>OBEQ011318698.1_pt1 | contig 18408 bp, 15 predicted proteins | sample 1670901 | NCBI WGS metagenome assembly OBEQ01 (sample SAMEA104232315, study PRJEB22302) | groundwater metagenome | biome: forest; feature: aquifer; material: groundwater | place: USA | collected 2011-08-07 | depth 5.4 m
GCCGGTGAAGCCGGATTCGGAAATGGGGGTATCGATGACGCGCTTGGGTCCGAAATGATCGAGCAAGCCCTTGGTCACCTTGTAGGCGCCGTTGTATTCGGCCACTTCTTCGCCCAAGATGAAGACTTTCTCGTCCCGGGTCATTTCTTCCTTGAGGGCCTGGTTCAGGGCCTCTCTCATTTCAATCATAGCCATCAGGCGTTCCCCACATCATCCATGTATACGTGTTGCGTCAGCTCTTCCAGCGGCGGTTCCGGGCTTTCCTCGGCGAAGTCGATGGCTTCCTGGGTGCTGGCCTTGATTTTCTTCTGGAGATTCTTCAGTTCATCTTCGGTGATGATCTTGGTTTCCACCATTTCGCGGCTTAGGGCGATGATGGGATCCTTCGACTTATATAGGTCGACCTCTTCCTTGGTGCGGTACAGGCCGGCATCCGATACCGAGTGGCCCGTGTAACGGTAGGTGCGCATGTGGACCAGGACGGGGCGGCGGGTGGCGCGCACTTCTTTGACGATATCGCCCATGCGGGAGTGGACCTCGTTCAAGTCCATGCCGTTCAGGGTGTGGCCCTTCATGCCATAGCCTTCGGCCTTGGTGGCGATGTCGGTGTTGGCGATGGCGCGGGCGTTGGCCGTGCCCATGCCGTATTGGTTGTCTTCGCAGATGAAAATGGCGGGGAGGTCCCAGAGGGAAGCGAGGTTCATGGTCTCGTGCAAGGTACCCTGGGCCGTGGCGCCATCGCCGAAGAAGATGAAGCTGACGGCGTTGTCTTCGTCGTAGTTGGATTTGAAGGCGGCGCCGATGCCGATGCCGAACTGGCCGCCGACGATGCCGTGTCCGCCCAGGAAGTTGTGGGGCTTGGAGAAGAAGTGCATGGAGCCGCCCTTACCGCGCGCACAACCGGTGACCTTGCCGAAGAGCTCGGCCATTCCCGCCTTGGGGTCCAGACCGAGCGCCAGGGAAAGACCATGGCAGCGATAGGTGGTGACGACGGAATCCTGGGGGAGCTTATGGGAGAGGGTTCCCACTCCGACCGCTTCCTGCCCGATATAGGTGTGGAGGAAGCCGGCGATTTTCTTCTGCTGGTAGGCCTTGATACTGGCCTCTTCGAAATACCGGATATTCAGCATTTTTTCCAGGATTTCGAGCAATTTATCTTTGGACAAGGACTGCATCTCTTTTTTTACGCTTGCCATGTTTCTCCGGCTTGACTTGAAAAGCAATGATATGGAAAGGCGGGTATCCTTTCAAGATGAACCAAGACCTAAGCGCCGAAACTCGGCAATTGGTTTTTCTCGAAACGACTGTCGACTTCACGCGAAAAATTAGTAAAAAAATCCTATTTGATGCCCTAAAGGCGATTGAGCACCAAGCAAAATCGAGGGTCGGATGGTGAAATCCGGTTTCGGACTTTGATCAAATGTCGATTTGCTTGTCATAATTTGATTTCGGGTTGGTATTTTTTGCGCACGCCATAAAAAGTGGAAAACCAAAACCGGTTCCGGAGCGTCGAAAAACGTCCGAATTCGCTAGTAGGAAGGAATGCATGGAAGAGGTTTCGTCGCTCGCCGCAGCCGTTGGGAAGTTGCCGTCTGGACTGTTCATAGTCACCACGGTATTGCGTGGCCGCAAGGAAGGTTATTTGGGCTCCTGGATTCAGCAGGCCTCCTTCACACCTCTCTTGATCAGCATCGCCATCCGTCCGGGTCGACCTTGTTACGAGGCCATAAAAACCCAAGGCCGTTTCTGCGTCAATGTGGTCGGGACGAAAAATGGCGGAATGATGAAGCCGTTTTGGAGTCCGGACACCACGCCGGATCCGTTCGCGGGTCTGGAGACCCAGCTTACCTCACGTGGGAACGTCATCCTGCAAACGGCGCTGGCCGCCTTGGAATGCGAGGTGCGCTCAGCGACTACCCCCGGGGATCATGAAATCATCTATGCCGAAGTGCTGGAAGGCCATGTGCTTCAGGCGGAAGACAAGCCCCTCACCCATGTGCGGAAATCCGGTATGGGGTATTGAGAGGGAGCGCGGGTCCGGTTCCGGTTGGACTGATCAGGTATACACGGGAGCGGTCATGGCGAAACGTCTTTCCGTCGTCCGCGCCTCCGCGCGTACATAAGCAGCGCCTGTGGAAATCTCCACTGCTTCGTTCAGCTCCATCGCCCCGTTCGGCCGCTTCCATTTCCATTCCCTGACAACGGTTTCGCGGGCCTCGCCGCGCTTTCCGGAAAAGATCGTCACCTTTTCAAATACCCCGAAGTCGGCCATGCTTTTGCCGTGTGCCCTGAGCCCGTCATTTTCCCGAACCAGTCGCAGCGCCGGTCCGTCAGTACAGAACAGGTTTCCCGATGCCAGCCCGGCCTGCATGCCGGCGATGGTGCGTTCCGGGGAATACACCACGGTCCGCACATGGCCGAACACGTGGTTGCGGTTCTGATACAGTGAGAACAAGGGCGTCTTCACTCCGATGTTCCGGTTCAAGTCCCCATGGGCGTCGTTGGACCCGATGGGGGAGAGACGTCGGCCCGTCAGCAATTGGGAAATCCAGAACGCGCGCCCTTCCACGAAGTCGCGGCCGCGATTGCCGTTCCAGAATTGCAGACCGCCGATGCCGCCGTTGTCGTTGTGCCGCACATCCTGCTCATGCCACATGCCGCGGCGGAAGATGAAGCGCTCCAGGGTTCCGACCCGTGACCGGGGATGGGCGGCGAAACGGGGAGCGCCTTTCAACCGCTGCAATACTTCCGCGATCCCCAGGTCCGGTTTGTTATTCAGCCAGCGCCGGCCCCCGTCCCCAAGACCGGGCAGGAACTCTTCGTGCCCCGCCACCAGCAGGTGGACGTTTTCTCCGAGATGGTTGCCGCAGGAAACCTCTTCGCCGGGGATGAGGACGGTGCCCCCTTCGGGAACATGCCTCGCGTTGAGGGCGATCGCCTCACTGCGGTAGGCCTGGAAATTCGCGTGCGGATCGACCCGGTCCATGTAGCGCCGCTTGTCGTAATAGAAATCGTAGGAATGGTCGGTGCAGACGACATAGCCCATGCCCAGGGCCTTGGCCGCTTCCTGCAAGACAGCTAAAGGCGCCCCATATTCCACCGGGTCGTTGGAATAATCCGAATGACAATGCAGTTCGCCGCCATGCCAATCGGCAGGGTAGGGCAGGGGGTGGGCCAAAATATGAAGCTGGAGCGGGGATGGGGAGATGCCGGGAAAGTTGGCGTTCAGAAAGGTCCGCTTTTGGCCCTTGGCATTCTCGACCGTGATGCGGCCGTTGAACGTCAGCTTTCCATGCAGGCCGGTGAAATCGATCTCGAGGGGGATGAAAAGGAGGTTTTCCGCAATCTTGCGATCCAGGGGAAGGGAGACTTTCCGTGTCTGGCCATCACTCTGGATGAATATCTCGATATCATGCACTCGAATGGGGAAGTAATCGGCATCCTTGACGACGAGATAGAAAACCGGCCTTATTCCGGGGACGCAGAAGCTTGGACCATCCAGGAAGACCTCGGGCCACTTTTTGTGAAGCGGCGACCAGGGTAGCTTGAATTTGTAGTGGGTCTCGGCGTAAGGGAGGGAGTAGGGGAGTAGGGGAGGGGAAAAATTATTCATCCAAAGCGGACTTGGTCACCCATTGCAGACCGTCCATACCGAGAGCCTGGTCATCGCCTTGGGAACCGGCGCGGCGATCATTGGCCCTGCGATCAGGAAACTCGATGGTCGCCTGCAGCTTGCGGCGATCGATCTTTCGGAGATCCCAAGAGCCACCTTTGAAGTTCCGGCTGGACGACTGTTCTCTAAACATATGTGTTACCCCCGCAGGTGAACAAATGATAAATTATTTTTTTCCCGCAAAGAAGCCGTTATTTTTTATCCGTTTCACGCACGTTTTTATCGGTTTCACGCACAATATCGCGCCAGTAATTTTCTTTGAAGTCGCGGCAAGCCCGCCGTATCAAATCCGAAACCCGAATGTCACGCCCACTGCGTTTGCGTTCATTAACTGCGATGGCTTCCAAATCCATATATTCCTGACCCATATAGACGTTTCTGCGCTTCTTGGTGTTCTCCATCTTAGGTCCCTACCTTAGGTTTTGGTGCTAGATAGGCACCACATACACAACATACCCCCAAATCGTCCCTGAATCAACACAAAATTTGTATAGGGAGGATGCACAACTTCACAGGGTCTGGAAACAATAACCCGCCTCATAACAGGGCTTCATTTGCTTAGGGGCTTGGCTTGGGAGCTGCTGGAGCCTGGCAAGGGTCGCCTAAGTGACCTAAGAAAGGAAAGGGGCAAGGTTGTCCTAAGGCTAAAGGTTATCAAAAGTCTATAGGCTCTTATCGTGTTGAAAATCAACCGCTTAGCGACGGTTTTTCAGGCTTGTTTCAGCGACTTGATAAGGCAATCCAGGAAGGAACTGTTCACATTTCAAACCGGAAAACAATTTAATGTTTACATAATATACCTTATGCGAACATTACGTATTCTCTTTCCTTAGTTTTAGTTGCATTTGGAATCTTATTCGATTTCCAAGATAATAGCGAATCTTGAGCTGCGACCTGTTTATAGATTCGAATAATCTGTGGATTAAATGTTGTTTCACGGGAAACAAACATGGAGACGGTGGATCCTAACTGTTAATTTCAAAACGGCTGTCAGTTTGATTTCCGTACGTTGCAGTTAAAAAGTCTGGAAATAAGCCGCTAGGGCAGGCATTAGGACGCCAGGATTTCGGGTTCGGAAGACGCGCGCAGTATAGACCTTTTTCCGGAAAACAGGCCTTGGATTCTTTGACTGACACCTGTGGCAGGGGCATTGCTGTGCCTCGATAGATTGGGCAGGTCTTTGACCCGGGGCCTTGGGCAAGGCCAGCGCAGAGCTAGTGGATGATAGGTAGGGGCCCGATCTCCCCTTCCCCATCTTAAAAAGGAACCTCTTGGGTAAAAGGAATCGTCATTGGAATTGGGTTTGGCCCGGTTCAGGGCGATTGAAATCTCCCCGGAAACAGAAAACCCCGCTCGGGCGGGGTTTTGAAATCAGGCCCAGGGTAGAGTTTAGGACTAGGCGGTAAGACCGTTTCGTGGTGGGAATTCAGGTTTGGGTAGGTGCCGGAACTGATGGTCTATCAGGCCAGCCCGCCCAGGTCCTACCGATTCGATCCGGTTCAGGAGCCTCTGGGCAACGGTTTCAAAGAGCATGGTCCGGTCGCTGCGCGGGGCGTCCAGAACACGCGCGAGAACGTCCTTGTTGATTTCCTCGCTCAGGAAGCTTTCCAAGTGGATGTTTTGGCCATGTTCCAGTCGGCTCAGAAGGTCGGTAAATACCGTTTCCACCCGGTCCTGGAAGGCTTCTTCATCCTTGGCCTTCAGGGAGAGCAAGCTCCAGACGGCATACAGTGAGTTGAAAATATAATGTCGACTGTCCTTGGGATGAAGAGGTGAGTAGAAGTACTCGGAAATCACTTCACCATCGGCGGTTTTCACCATGGACTTGTTGCAAAGGGCTTTTCCGGGCTCGAACATCTTCAGGCGGGCAGCCTTCTCTATCAGGCCGCCTTCGCGGATAGGAACATTCGGACTGGATGCCTGGGGCGCGGCCGCCGGGGAGGCCAGGCCGAAACCAAAGGGGGCTTCCCCACCCATCGCTTTGTCCCGGGTCCAAACGGACTCGGCGTTGGTGGCTGCGGGTTTACCGAAAAGGGATTCCTCCGCGGCCATGGGATTGGCGGATTTGCGGAAAAGCCCTTCGGTGAAGGCGCGGGCCGGATCCGGCGCTGGTTCCTGAAGGATAGGATCGGGTTTAGGCACGAAGGGTTTTTCCAGGACCGGCCGTTCGGACAAAGGGGTCGGGGCAGGGATGCTGACCGTAGTAGGCTCGGGGCGGGCAGGTGCTTCCTTGACGGCACGGGGTTCAGGAGAATCCGGAAGATCCGTAACGATCTCGTAAAGGCCGTTGATGATGTTGCGCTTGTTCTTGTCGAGCTCGGTGCGCAGGTTGGTTTCGATGAAGCGGAGCTCTTCTTCCTTCTTGATCAGCTTTTCGGTGCTCTTGGCGAGCTCGCGCAGCTTGCTTTGCGACTCCATCAGGTTGCGTTTGACGTCCGCGAGTTCCTGGGTGCGCTTCTTGTATTCCTCCAGCATCTTCCGCGAGTCCTCGGAGAGATGGTTGATCTTCTCCTCCTTCTCCGTCGCGAGGAGCAGGCGTTGCTGGTAATGGTCCATGACGAGCTTCAACGTTCCGTCCGGATCGTTTTTGCCCCCGCCCAGCTTCTTCAAATCGGCAAGCGCCAATTCACAGAGCTCCTTCTCGCGCCGCACGATGTTCTCGGTGGCGCCGTAGATCTCTTGTTGCTGGTTGTTCTCGTACGCGGTGGTGAGCGCGTGGAAGATTTTATTGTCCTGCAGTTTCGGTTTCACCAAACCCTGCTCCTTGGAGATGAATCCCCAGTCTTGAACCGTTTTCATGCCCGGCTCCTCCTTTATTAGGCTCACCGCTCCGGAGTTTGCTTCGCAAACTCCACGCGGCTCGCTTCGACAATTTTGTTAGGCTCACCGCTCCGGAGTTTGCTTCGCAAACTCCACGCGGCTCGCTTCGACAATTTTATTAGGCTCACCGCTCCGGAGTTTGCTTCGCAAACTCCACGCGGCTCGCTTCGACAATTTTGTTAAGCTCGCCGCTCTTGAGTTTGCCTGGCAAACTCAACGCGACTCGCTATTAAATTAAACCTGACTGACCCGCGAGTTGATTGTACTCCTTCAATTGTCTAATACCCGCCAGGTCGTCGTCAGTGTTAATCTTGTCGAGGTCCCGGAACCCTTTGTCCAGGGCCTGTTTGAGGTAATGGAGGCTATCGTCGAAATTCCTGTTCCTGGCGTGGCAACACGCAAGATTGTAAAGGCAATCGGGATCGTCAGGCAGGGCGTCGCGCAGTTTTTCCAGCACGGCCAGGGCCTTGTCCCCCTCTCCCCTTCCCAGGTGGATGCGCGCCAATTCGAATCCGGCCCCCTGGGCGGCCGGTTCCAGGTCCAGGGCTTTTTGATACCGGGCCACGGCCAAGGTCTCCGCGCCGCTCTGCAGCAGCATGCGGCCGAGCATGGTCAAGGTGTCCGGGGTCTCCCCTTCCACGCCGAGCAATGTCTCGAGTTGTCCAATGGCCTCTTTGGTCTTACCCATTTTCCACAAGCCCAGCACCAGAAGCTTGCGGAGAGCCACGTCCTGGGCCGCGACTTCGGTGCGCTGCAGGTATTGCACGCATTGCGTGTGCTCACCCATTTCCATCAACAGGGTCAGGGTCGCCAGGGTTTCCTCCGCGCCTATACCCGGTTTCGCGAGCAGGCGCTTAAGCACGGTTCCCGCCTCGTCCTGCTCCATTTCCTGAATGTGGAGCTTGGCCAGGGCCAGCAATGTAGGTATGTGATCTTCGTCGCGTTTTAATGCATTCCTGAACGCGTCCCGCGCGCCGCGGAATTCGTTCCCCGCGAGGCAGAGCCGGCCCAGGAGATGATAGGCTTCCACCAGATCCGGATTCAGCTTGAGCACCTGCGCAATGGTTTCGCGTCCTTCCGCGAGCTGCCCCAGTTCCAACCGCACGATGGCGATGTTAAGCAGGGCGGCTTCGTAGTTCTCATCCTTGCGCACGCACAAGGCGAAATCGTTCAGGGCTTCTTCCATGCGGCCGAGACAATAGGCGGTATTGGCGCGGTTGAAAAGCGAGTCGGTGTATTCGGGGGCTTCGGCGTAGGCCCTGTCGAAATAGTCCCAGGCCTGCTTATGGTTGCCTTCGAGAAAGGCCACATGGCCCAGGCAATTCAACAATGGCGCCTTCGCCGTCTTCTGTTCCAGGCCGGTACGACAAAGATCCTTAACCTTTCCCAATTCCCGCAATTGCAGGTGGCAGTTGGCCAGGTCGATAAGTCCATGCACGTCGGTGGGATGTTTGGCGAGATAGGCGCTCAAGCGGCTCTTGGCGCCTTGGAAATCACCGGCGTAAAACAAGGCGTTGCCCAGGTTAAGCTCATATTCGGCCAGCGGCTTTTCATCCATCGCCTGTTTGAAGAAACGGGCGGCCAGTTGATGACTTTTTTCGTGAAGCGCCAATTCGCCCATGGCGTTGAACCAGCGGTGGTCGGCCTGGCCGGACTTCTCTATTTTGGAAAGGGTCTTCCGCATGGCCGCGGTTAGGCCCTTAACCTTTTGGTTTTCATAGAGATCCCATAGGGCTAGGCCCATCGTATCCATGAGGCAGATCATACAACCTGGCCTTGTTTGAGAAGGTGGATTGGGATTTTAATTTCTAGGGATTGCACAGGTCGAGAGAGACTGCTTCAGGAAACGGCGACTGATGGAACGCCAATTGAAGAGAAGAGGAAGGAGGGTAAAAAGAATGGCCATTCCCGATGGAATGGCCATATATCATCGGCCGGTATCACCCTTGGAGGGATGTACCGGCCGGGAAGGCTGGTTGGGATGCAAGGATTCGAACCTCGATAACCAGATCCAGAATCTGGAGTCCTGCCATTGGACGACATCCCAACGCGCCCAAAAGGTTAAAAATCTTTACGGGACAGGTCAACGGTCCGGGTCTTATAATCGTCAATAGTTGCTGGTGGGTCCATGAGTTGTGGCGCAACCGGATGGAAAAGAAGGAGAATAAATTAAGGCCCCAAAAGGCGATAATTTATCCAACAAATGTTAAAGCTTTTCGATAGAATACCGAGTAGTTTAAAGAAGGGTCGTCCCTTCGAGCAGTATTTTAGGGGTGGCTGCAGATTAGTTGTTGTAGCCCCGCCCGCGCTCGAAGTTTACAGTCCTGGAGATGAAGGAGTGGGTGAAAAATGAAGCACGCCTCGCGTCACGAAGCCATCAAAGATAAGATACCCTTTTTGAAGGGGCGTCCCGACAGGGATTTCCCGATCACGAAGGATGATCTCATCAATCTCCAGATTGCCCTGGAAATCCATAGGGACGTGTCGTCCTTTTGCTCCGACAAGCACATTTTCAAGTAGCCGGTCGTATTTGATTTCAGCGTCCCCGCCGGGCGCGCGCTACGGGGTTACCATCCCGACCTCTTTCCAGGCCCGGCATTCTTTACCAGATTTCCTTCCAGGCCCATAGCCGGAGGGAGTCTCCCCCGCTCAAGGCCGCTATACGAGGCCACTCCCATCGCCACCGTTTCCAAAGATCCTTCCATAGCGGACAAGACCGCATCAGAAGAACCCAGCCTTGGGACCCGTTTCGCATTTCTGCGGCCTTACTTGGCGCGGCAGAAAGGCTTCATCCTGGCGGGATGGATTTTCGTCCTGGTCTCGACCGCGTTGGATCAGGTTTCCCCGTGGATGGTGAAAATCATCCTCGATGCGCTCCAGGCGGGCAAGGATTTCCCTGCGGTGTTGTGGCCACTCGCCGCCATCCTGGGTTGCACTCTCGTAAGCGGTCTGCTCCTCTATTTCCAAAGGCTGTGGGTGATCCGGGGTTCCCGCGTCATCGAGTATGAATTGCGCCGGGATCTTTTCGCCGGTCTGATGCTCCAACCGAAAAGGTTTTTCGATCGCAACTCCATCGGAGACATCATGTCCCGGGCCACCAACGATCTTGATCGCATCCGGGACGTGGCCGGACCGGTCATCCTGCATCTGGCTCGCATGGGTTGCCTGCTCGTGTACACTACTTTCTGCCTGTGGAAGCTGGATCTGCGTTTGATGCTGCTGGGCCTCCTGCCTTCCCTCATGATGCCCGTGCTGGCGAATTATTTTCTGAAGCGCATGTACGGCCTGTTCGGCGGCATCCAAAAGAATCTCTCTTCCCTGAATTCATTTTTGCAGGACACGATATCCGGCATACAGGTGGTGAAGTCCTACGGCAAGCAGGATGAGTTTTCCGCCAAGCTGACGCGCACCTCCATGGACCTGCGGGACTCTTCCCTGAAGGTGGCGTATTCCAATTCCGTGATCTGGCCCGCCATCGGCGCGCTGGGCGCCATCGGCCTGGTGCTGGTCGCCTGGATGGGCGGCAAGATGGTGATCCGCGATCAGATCGGCTTGGGCACCCTTTCCGCCGCTATTTTATATATCCTGCGCCTGCAATTCCCCCTGATCGGTTTGGGCTGGGTGGCCAGCATGATCCAGCGGGCCAATGTTTCCATCGATCGCCTTGCCGTTTTGCGCAAGTCCTTCCTGGTGGAACCGCCGGAACCCGTTCCCGGTGACCCGGTTGCAGATGATGTCCTTGCCAAGGTAGACCAAGGTCCGGGCGCGCCCTTGCGGGGCATGCAATTGCGAAACCTGTCCTTCGCATACGATGTGGTGCCCGCCGTGAAGAAATCCAATCCGGGCGTTCGCGATGTCAAGATTGTCGCCGCCGCAACCGTGGTTGCAGGGCCCGCATCCACTGTCGTCGCGACTGCGTCCAACGGAGCCACGCCCGCGACTCCGCTGCCGCTTGCGACCCGGGTCTTGTCGGACATCACCTTGGATATCCCGGCGGGATCGACCTTGGGCATAGTGGGCTCGACGGGTTGCGGCAAGACCACCTTGATGCATATCCTCTGCGGCATCTACCCTCCCCCTCCCGGCACCTTGCTATTGAACGGTGTTCCGCGTGAAGCCATTCCCGATGAGGAATGGATCCGCTATTTCACTTACGCGCCCCAGGACGGCTTTTTGTTCTCGACCAGCATCCGCAACAATATCGAGATGGGCCGCGGCCCCAAATCCGCCCACACGATGGAAGAAGCGGCTGATTGGTCCGCCCTGTCCCGAGACCTGGCGCAATTTCCGCAGGGTTATGATTCCATGCTGGGGGAAAAAGGCATCAACCTGAGCGGCGGCCAACGCCAGCGTGTCGGTCTCGCGCGGGCGCTGATGGCCAATTCCCCCGTGCTCGGACTGGATGACACGCTATCGGCCCTGGACACGGAGACCGAAACCCTGGTATTGGAACAACTGCGCAAGCGCTTCGTAGGGCGCACGGTGCTGATCGTGTCCCACCGCTATTCCTCGGTGATGGCCTGCGACAACATCATTTTCCTGGCGGACGGGAAGATCCTGGAGCAGGGCACCCACGCGGAACTCCTGCGTTTGGGCGGGGCCTATGCGGCGGTGTGGGAAAAGCAGCGGTTGAGCTCCGCGCTGGAATTGGATTGAAACGGATGGGCAAGGATGCAAACGAAGCCAAGGATAAGGGCGAAGGCGGGACGGCTGGACAAGGCGCATCCCGGGACAAGCGGAAAACGGCGGCGCGCAAGGAATACCTCAGCGAAGACAAGGTAGCCCGGTTCCTGGACCGGAACCTTTGGTTGCGTCTGATCACTTTGGCCAAGGGGCATAAGGCGACGGCGTTCACCGCGTTTCTCTTTCTGATCATTTCCGAAATCCTGCCGGTCCTGCAACCGCGCATCCTCAAGGGCATGATTGACGGGCCCATCAAGGCCAAGAACATCGAAGGCATCACGCCGTACATGATCGCCTTCGTCGCCCTGGTGCTGCTCTCCGGGGCCCTGGAGTACCTGCGTGCCGTGGCCAGCCAGAAGCTGGGGCTTTCCATCATCCATGAATTGCGGGTGCAGATCTTTTCCCGCTTGCAGGGCTTCAGCATGGACTTCTTCCACCGTACCCCGGTCGGCCGGCTGATGACGCGCCTTGGCAACGATATCGATTCGCTGAGCAGCATGTTCACGGAAGGCCTGATCGAACTGTTGGGCGCCATCCTCATGATCGCCTTCGCCGTGGGCTTCATGTTCTTCCTGGACTGGAAATTGGCGCTGGCATCCCTGGCCGTCCTGCCTCTGATGATCATGACCACGTCCATCTTCCGCGAGAAGGTGCGGCTCAACAACACCGTCATCCGCGGGCTGCTGGCCGAGCTCAACTCCGTGATGCAGGAAAGCCTGGCCGGCATCCATATCGTGCGGATCTTCGGCAAGGTCAAGGATCAGATCCGCAAGTTCGACGAGATCAACAGCACTACCCGGGTCGAGTGGTTCAAGAACGTGCGCTACTATTCCGTCTTCTTCCCCGTCATCAACGGGCTCACGGAAATCTCCCTGGCCTTCCTGTACTTCGCCGGCGCGTACTTCTTCTTCCGCCATTCGGTTTCCCTGGGGACCTTGGTCGCCTTCTCATGGTACACCGGCCTCTTTTTCCGGCCCTTAAGGGAGCTCAGCGACAAGATTACGGCCTTGCAAAGCGCCTTGGCCGCGGCCGAGCGCGTCTTCACCCTGTTCGATACCCGCGCCGCGTTGCCCGAGGGAACGCGAGCGGAACTGGCCGAACGGCCCGACATCGTTTTCGACAACGTGACTTTCGCCTACGAGGAAGGCAAGACCGTCCTGAGCGAAGTCTCCTTCAGCGTGAAGCCAGGCGAGTCCGTGGCCATAGTGGGCGCGACCGGCAGCGGCAAAAGCACCACCATCTCCCTGTGCAACAAGTTCTACCTGCCGGACGGCGGCCGCATCCTCATCGGCGGGCATCCCATCGAGGACTATACGGACGCGGCCCTGCGAAAGCACATCAGCCTGATCTCCCAGGACGTCTATCTCTTCTCCGAATCCATCGCCTTCAACGTGGCCCTGTCCCCTGACTTCGACATGGCCCGGGTGGAAGAGGTTTGCCGGTACGTGAACGCCCATGATTTCATCCAGCGCATGCCGGAAGGCTATCAAACCCGCCTTAAGGAGTGCGGGGAGAACCTTTCCGCCGGCCAGCGGCAATTGCTCGCTTTCGCAAGGGCTTTGTATCATCGCCCGAAAATCCTCCTGCTGGACGAAGCCACGTCGTCGGTGGATACCGCCACCGAGGCCCTTGTCCAGGAGGCGTTGGACAAAATCCTGCGGGATATGACCTCGATCGTGGTCGCGCATCGCCTTTCAACCATCCAGAAAGCCTCCAAAATCCTGGTCATGCATAAGGGGAAAATCCGTGAAGAAGGGACCCACCAGGAATTGCTGCGGCACGATGGCATTTATCACAAGTTGTATCAATTGCAGAACTTCGACGGCGCAGCGGAACCGTCACTCGAGGACCTGAAAGCTGCCCAGGCCAAAGCGCTCATGCCTCGGGCCTGAAGCGTCGTTTTTCGATCTTTGCTTTTTTCCACCGCTTCAACTTCAAGGTCCCACGCAAAACCCTTCCAAAACGACCGCTAAACATACACCAATGAGGTATGTTGTGTATGTGATGTATATCGTGAAGATTTTATGGTCAAATTCTTGAATTTTCGCCTTAATTTCCTATACTTGCACCCAGAGAGTTGTCCGAGCGGTTTAAGGTACATGCTTGGAAAGCATGTTGACCCTAACAGGTCACGGGGGTTCGAATCCCCCACTCTCTGCCATTTTATACAAAGCCCCGAATTCGGGCGTGTTAGGAGCTAAAATGTCGAAGAATCAGCATCTTTCCTTGGAAACCTGCTATGGCAAGGACATCTCTCCTTTCAAATCCGTGATCATGTCCTCGCAGGAAGCGCGCTTCATCAATGAGCAGGCCAACCTCGGTTTCATCAAGCTCGCGGAAAAGCCGACCACCATTGCCATCCAGAAATTCAAGGATGGCAAACTGGAAATCATCAAGGAAAGCGACGCAGGCTGACACCCGCTTTTTAAAATGACATGATTGGGGGGCGGCCCTTCCCGATAGCTAACGGAGGTGCTGAAACGCCTCCGTTTTTTATTCCGGAGCTTTTTTCTGATTCTTTTTATCCTGATACGCTAGGTTTCGATTGGAGTTTGATTAAAGTTCGATTCGACTCAAAATGATTTCGCGATTCCTGGGATTGGTGCATGGGACTAAGGGATAAAAACGTACTGCTGGGAGTGACGGGAAGCATTTCCGCCTACAAGGCGTGCGACCTGGTCCAGCGCCTCAAGGACGAGGGCGCCAACGTCCGCGTGATCATGACTCCCAGCGCCGCCAAGCTGGTCCACCCGAATACCTTCGCCGCCCTCACCGCCTATCGCGTTGCCGCGGACGGCTGGTCCGGCGTGGAAGGTGGCGCCATGGACCATATCGATCTGGCCCGCTGGGCCGATATCTATCTCATCGCTCCCTGCACGGCGCATACTTTGGGCGAGTTGGCCCAAGGCCTCACCGGTTCCCTGATCTCGCTGGTCTACCTGGTCTATGCCGGCAATGCCTATATCGCTCCGGCGATGAACTCTGTGATGCTGGATGCCCCCGCGGTGCAGCGCAATCTGGCTATCCTGAAAACCAAGGGCGACATCATTCTTCCCACGGGGGAAGGCATCCTGGCCTGCGGAGAGGCCGGCTACGGTAAGCTGTTGGATGTGGCGCATATCATCGCCTACCTGGCGTCCAGCATGGCGCTGGGAAAAGGCTACACTGCATTGAAGGGCAAGCGCGTTCTCGTCAGCCTCGGGCATACCCAGGAGAAGTGGGACGATGTGCGCTTCCTGTCCAACCGCAGCAGCGGCAAGACCGGCCTGGCACTGGCCAGGGCCTTTCTGCTGGCGGGCGCGGACGTGCATGTGGTGGCGGGAGTGACGGACGAGCCCGTGACACCCGGACCCGGGGTAACGCGCGTGGCAACCTCGGCGGAATTCCAGAAGGAAATGCTGGGACGGCAGGGCGATTCGGACGTGATCATCATGGCGGCCGCCATTGCGGATTTCGTTCCGGCCAAGACCCATGCGGGTAAACAGAAGAATTCGAAATCCCTGGCCACCCTTGAGTTGCAGGCCTTCCCGAACATCTTGCTGGAACTGGGCAAGCGCAAAACCCCCGGGCAGATCCTGGTGGGCTTCGCCCTGGAGACCGCGGATGCCTTGGGATACGCCCGCGCAAAGATGGAAGAGCGGAATTGCGATGTGATGGTGGTGAACAATCCCGTGGCGGATACCACCGGTTTCGGCAAAGGCCGGGTGATGGCCGCGGTATTGAGCCGCGACGATAAGACCCGCAAGCATGACGCCGGCAAGCCGATTCTGACCGAATGGGACAAGGACCAATTGGCGAATGCCGTGGCGGATCGCGTACACACGCTGGTGGCGGGATGACGGCGACCGCGGAACTCATCCGGGCCTACCTGGAATGGCAATCTGAGATGGGCAGCGATGAGGTGATCCTCTCTCAGCCCCCGGTGAAGAAGACCGCGGCGAAGGCCGAACGCGCTTCCGGGGATGGTCCGATGCAACCGGGACGGGAATCTGCAGGGGCAGGGATTCATCGCGGCGATGAAAAGGCATCGCCGCCTGGGAAGGATTCCCGGCGCGCCGCGCCCCCATTCACCGGCGCGGACACCAGCGCCGAAAATGCCGCAGTTGCCGGCCTCATGGAATCCTTGAACAAGGCCCTGGAAAAATCCTCCGACACCAGGCGCTGGGCGGATCCGGCTGCCGCGGGATCGGGACGCGGAACAACCTTGCGTCCCTCAGAGGCCGTCAACCTGCCTGCGTTCACCGATCTGGAAGGCTTCTGGACCCATATGGAAGGTAATCCGGGACTATTGCAGGGTGAGATGCCCGGGATGGCTTCCGGAAGCGAAGCCATGCCGCCTTCGACCTCAGTCGCGGGAACCGGAGGTACCGTAACCCGCGTGATACGGGGGACCGGACCCGTCAAGGCGCCCCTGGCCCTGTTGGGATTCGAACCAGGCGCGGCCGACATCGCCGAAGGCCGGCCGTTCCGCGGGGATGCCGGCGCCTTGCTGGAAAAGATGATGCGGGCCATCCGCCTGGAAATGCCCGCGCTCTATTTGTCCAGCTTCATCAAGATCCCCGCACCCGGCAAGGCCTGGAGCCGCCGGGAATTGACCCGCATCCTTCCCCTGTTGCATTTGGAACTGGGGTTGGCCCAGGTTCCCATGGTCCTGCTGTTGGGCCAGGAATGCGCCCAGACGGTGCTGAAGACCGGCAAAACCTTGGACGAACTGCGTCAGGAGACACATCGCATGGAAGGCCGGGAATTCTTCGTCACCTATCATCCCATGGAGCTGCTCCGCAAGGAAGAACTAAAGCGCAAGGCCTGGGAAGATCTGCAATGGCTGCAGAGGCGCATGGCCGAAGCGCAGGCGCGTCCATGAGCGAGACCGGATCGGAATTCCGCACGGGAGGTTTCCGCGGAGGCGATAGCCGCGGGAGCCGCGGCGGCGATGGTGAGATGCGCACGGGAGCCTTCCGGGTGCCGCCCCAGGCCATTGAGGTCGAGAAGCACGTCATCGGCGCCTTGTTCCTGGACGCGGAAGCCCTGGGCGAGGCCCTGGAAATATTGAAGCCGGAAGACTTCTACCTGGAAAAGCACCAGGTGATCTTCGAGGCCGTGGCAGGGCTGTTCGAAAAGAATTCCCCGGTCGATTTGATCACCATTTCCGAGAGCCTGAAGAAGGGCCAGAAGTTCGAGCTCGCCGGCGGCGACGCCTACCTGATGGAAATTTCCTCCGAGGTGGTTTCTTCGGCCAACGTGGCGCAACATTGCGGCATCATCAAAGAAAAGGCGCTTCTGCGCAGCCTGATCAGCTCCGCCACGCGGATCCTGGAAAAGGCCTATGACGGCTCCCAGGAGCCGGGCGAGATCATGGACTCGGCGGAAGGCGAAATCTACGCCATCAGCGAAACGACCATCAAACAGGGCTTCGTGCCCATCAAGCGCATTCTGAGCGATACCTTCAAGCTGATCGAAAGCTATTCAAAGGGCGAAGTGATCGGCGTGCCCACGGGGTTCAAGGATTTCGACAGCATAACCTCGGGCTTCCAGAAGACGGATTTGATCATCCTGGCCGGCCGCCCCGCCATGGGCAAGACCGCGCTGGCCCTGTCCATGCTGGCCAACGCCGCCATCGACTACAAGAAGACCATCGCTTTCTTCTCCCTGGAAATGGGTCGCGAACAGCTGGTGCAACGTATCCTGTGCCGCCAGGCCCAGGTGAACATGCATCTGCTCCGCACCGGCCGTCTGCCCCAGCGGGATTTCCCCAAGCTCTCCATCGCCGTTGGACCCATCAGCGAGGCCAAGGTCTACATCGACGATCACCCGTCGCTGAACATCCTGGAGCTGCGCGCGAAGTGCCGCCGCCTCAAGGCCCAACAGGGCCTGGACATGGTGATGGTGGATTACCTCCAGCTGATGCAGGGCGCGGGCCGCCAGGAGAACCGCCAGCAGGAAATCTCCCAGATCTCGCGCGGCCTGAAGGGTCTGGCCAAGGAGTTGGAAATCCCGGTGCTGGCCCTGTCCCAGCTGAGCCGCGCGGTGGAACAGCGGGGCGGCGAAGGCGAGCCGAAGCTCTCCGATTTGCGCGAGTCCGGCGCCATCGAACAGGATGCCGATTTGGTCATGTTCGTCTACCGCGATGAGATATATAATAAGGAGGCCGAGAAGGGTAAGGCCAAGATCATCCTGGCCAAGCAGAGAAACGGTCCAACCGGAGAGGTGCCCCTGACTTTCGTTTCCGACTACGCTTCCTTCATGAACTACTCCGGGCGCGCCCCGGAAAACGACGGGTTCTAAGCGCGTCCATGAACGTGGATTCCGCAGCTCCTCCCCTTCCCCCCATGGTTCCGCGGCCACCGGCCTGGGCCATGGTCCTGGACGCCATCGGCGGGAATTTCCTTCGTCTTGTAGTCCTGCTGTGGCAATCCGTCGAAGGCAAAATCGCCCAAGTCGGCGAAGTGATCATCCTGTTCCTGAAAATCCTCCGGCGCGCGCCATGGTTCTTCGTCAATCCGTCCCTGACCCTGGAACAGCTCATCCGCATCGGGGTCTCTTCCCTGCCGCTGGTCATGGTCATCAGCTTCTTCATCGGCGCGGTTTCGGCCGTGCAGGCGGCCTATCAGTTCCGGGGATTCGTGCCCTCCAACTATCTGGGCACGGCGGTGTGCAAACTGGTCATCATCGAATCCGGACCCGTGCTCACGGCCCTGGTGCTGGCCGGCCGCGTGGGATCCGCCATCGCCGCCCAAATCGGAACCATGAAGGAGAAGGAAGAGCTGGACGCCATGACCGTGCTCGACCTGGATCCCCTGCGCTACCTGGCCCTCCCCCGCCTCATCAGCGGCATCGTCTCCTTTCCGCTCCTGGTAATCATCTCCGATTGCCTCTCGATTTTCGGCGGCTGGATCATCACGACGTTGGTCCTGAAGGTTACGACCGCCACCTACGTGTTCGGCCTGCGCTTCCTCTTCCAGCCCTACGACATCGTCATCAGCCTGGTGAAAGCCTGCGTGTTCGGCGTCATCGTGGTGCTGATGGGCTATTACCACGGTCTATCGGCCGGATCGGGCGCCAAGGGCGTGGGCCAGGCCTCCATGAAATCGGTGGTGTCCTCGTGCATGCTCATCCTGATCGTGGACTTTCTGATCGTGTACATCGCATACTGATGGCGCAATGATTATTAACGCGAGGAGCGTGGAGTTTGCTTAAGCAAACTCCGGAGCAACGAGCCAAACGGACTATTA
>OBEQ012397698.1_pt1 | contig 18407 bp, 14 predicted proteins | sample 1670901 | NCBI WGS metagenome assembly OBEQ01 (sample SAMEA104232315, study PRJEB22302) | groundwater metagenome | biome: forest; feature: aquifer; material: groundwater | place: USA | collected 2011-08-07 | depth 5.4 m
TACGGAGGTAGCTGTTTCCCCAAAGATGTTAAGGCCCTTATTCAGATAGCCAAACAGTATGGCTATGACTTTAATCTTTTGAAGGCTGTTGATCATATCAATACCCAGGCCAAACAAAAATTTGTAGAAAAAATCAGAGCTTATTTGAAAAATATCAAAGGCAAAACGATCGGAGTATTAGGCCTTTCTTTCAAACCAAATACCGATGACATGAGGGAGGCTCCCTCTATCTTTATAATCCAAAATCTACAAAAAGCAGGCGCCCTCATCAAGGCATATGATCCGGTAGCTATACCCAATGCTTCAAAAATATTAAAAAATATAGTATATTGTAATAATTGCTATGAGGTAGCCCGAGGTGCAGATGCGCTCCTAATTCTGACTGAGTGGAATGAGTTTAAACTTTTAGATTTAGCAAGAGTTAAAAAATTGCTGCATAGAGCCGTCATTTTCGATGGTCGCAATATTTATGACCCCCAAAAAGTAAAAAATTTAGGCTTTTACTATCAAGGCGTAGGTAGGAATGGACATATTCTATGAAGAAGAAAGCTCTTATTACCGGTATTACTGGCTTTGCCGGAAGTCACCTGGCCGAACTATTATTAAAAGAAGGATATGAAGTATATGGCACCACCAGGCCCAGGAGTAAAGTTGATAATATAGATCATATTGATAATCAACTTCACTTAGAAGATGCGGATCTTCTAGATTCTCACAGCCTCTATTCCATAATCGCCAAAATTCAACCACAATATATTTTCCACTTGGCTGCTCAATCATTTGTTCAATCCTCATGGGCCTCTCCCGCCAATACCATGGAAACCAATATAGTCGGCACCATTCACTTATTTGAAGCAGTCAGGCGTGCCGAAATAGATTCTGTCATTCAAATTGCCTGTTCTTCTGAGGAGTATGGTATGGTCTATGAGAAGGAAATACCAGTCAAAGAAACCAATCCTCTCAGGCCACTTTCGCCCTATGCCGTCTCCAAAGTAGCTATGGACTATTTAGGTTATCAATATTTCCAGTCCTATGGCATGAAAATAGTCCGAACCAGAGGATTTAACCATACGGGTCCCCGGCGCGGCGAGGTATTTGTTACCTCAAATTTTTCCAAGCAAATTGCCGAAATAGAGGTAGGTAAAAAAGAACCTATTATCGAAGTAGGTAATTTGGAGGCCAAAAGAGACTGGACAGATGTCAGGGACATCGTCAAAGGATATCTTCTATCTGTTCAAAAATGCGACTATGGTGAAGTTTATAATATCTGTTCCGAAAAAACGGTCAAAGTTGGAGACATGCTCTCGCTTCTTTTGGACATGTCGAAAGTAAAAATTAAAATTCGACACGATCCGTCACGTATGCGCCCCTCAGATGTACCGATACTTTTGGGTGATTGTACTAAGTTTAGGAAAAAAACAGCTTGGAAACCAACCATACCATTTGAAACCACGATGAAAGATCTACTTAGCTATTGGAGGGAAAAAGTAAAAAAATAGTATCGGACTCATGCTAAATAATGAAAGTTACCAAAACATGTTTAGTGACAGGTGGAGCTGGATTCATAGGGTCTCATCTTTGTGATAAGCTCTTAGAAAAGGATTATAGTGTTATTTGCGTAGATAACCTCATCACAGGAAATAAAAAAAATATTTCCCATCTTCTTAGTAATCCCAAATTTCAATTTATCCACCATGATATTACCAAGTCACTCTTAGAAGCTAATAGCTATCAGCTAAAAGCTATAAACTGTGTCTATCACCTCGCCTCTCCCGCAAGTCCTATTCAGTATCAGAAGTATTCTGTCGAAACATTACTGACCAACTCCCAAGGCACTTACCATGTGCTTGGGTTGGCTCAAAAGTATCATTCTAAATTTTTACTAGCTTCTACATCTGAGGTTTACGGCGACCCCCAGGAGCATCCGCAAAAAGAGACTTATTGGGGCCATGTCAACCCAATTGGTAAAAGATCCTGTTATGACGAAAGCAAGAGATTTGCTGAGAGCTTGACTATGGAATTTATTAGAAAAATGAAAATTGACGCCCGGATTATAAGGATTTTCAATACCTATGGACCCCGGATGCTGAAAAATGATGGGAGAGTTATTTCCAATTTTATCACCCAAGCATTAAAAAGATTGCCTTTAACCGTTTATGGTGATGGAAGTCAAACCCGCTCCTTTTGTTATATTTCTGATATGGTCACCGGGATTATCGCTGCTATGGAGATGGACAGCACCAGCGGGGAGGTCATAAATCTGGGAAATCCCGATGAAAGAAAAATACTTAAAATTGCTCAGTTTATAAAAAAACTCACCGCTTCTGCTTCAAAAATTAACTTCCAAGATTTACCATCAGATGATCCCATTAGAAGAAAACCAGATATTACCAAAGCCCAAAAAATGATTGGATGGCATCCCAAAGTGTCTTTTCCCATTGGACTAACCAGGACTATCCGTTACTTTCAGGCTTTATGAGAATAGTGCATATAATTCCCACCTTTAATGAGAAAGAGAATATCGGTTTAATGATTCAGAAACTTGAAGACCTGGGAAGAACATATAAAAAATGGCAAAATGAAATACTGATTATAGACGACCAGTCTCCAGATGGTACAAAAGAAATAATCAAAAAGTATCAAAAGAAGTTTGACAATATTCACCTTTTGGTTAAATCAAAAGAAGGCTTGGGTAAAGCTCTGATCAAAGGATACGAATATGCGATAAAAAATCTTAAGGCAGATTTAGTGATTCCTAACGACGCAGATTTCCAATGGGATCCCGAGGATTATCCGAAATTAGTCGAAAAAATTGAAGATGGATACGACGTTGCTGTAGCCTCTAGGCATATAAAGGGAGGTAGGGTGATTGGTTGGAGCTGGTTTCGGAAATTAAATCATGAGGTATCAAACTATCTTTTGGCTTGGTGGGTGGCAGGTGTTCATGAGGTGAAAGACCATGCTGGTAATTTTAAGGCTATCAGAGTACAAAATATCCTTGATCGGGTACCTCTCCATAAGATGCGAAACGCCGGTTTTTCATTTCAACTCCATATACTCTATGAATTATCCAAAGTAGGCGCCAAGTTCACAGAAGTGCCAGTTATTTTCAGGGAGCGGCAGTTTGGTAAATCAAAAATTGGTTTTAATAAATTCTATATCCGGGATATATTGGAATATATCAGGAGTTCTATCTTAATAAGGATTGACAGATCCAAAAGTTTCGTCAAATTTTGTATAGTCGGAGGGATAGGATTTATAATTCAAACCATTATATCAAAATTATTGATTGTCCTGGGCGTGAGCCCAGGACTTGCTGTATCTTTGGGCGCAGAAGGAGCCATTACATCCAATTTTATTCAAAATAATCTTTGGACATTTTCTCATAAAAAAATAAAAGATGAGAAAATCTTATCGCATTTTTTCCGATTTAATCTTATATCTTTAGGTGCAATTATTATTCAAGGATTATCGGTAACTATCGGAACGCATTACTTCGGAACAGGGAAATGGTTTATTTTTATGGTGCTCTCTATAATATTTCTGGTTATTCCCTATAGCTATATTTTGTATAACCGCATCATTTGGAAAACACATAAATGAAAATAAATAAATATTTACCCACTATACTTATCATTCTTATCATCTTAATTGGAGCATTCTTCAGACTTTATCGGATTAGAGAGTATATGATCTTTTTGGGTGATGAAGGTAGAGACGTCCTAGTTGTCAAAAGGATGCTTATCGATCATAAATTCACCCTCCTGGGCCCCATCACCAGTGTCGGGTCGATGTACATAGGTCCGATTTACTATTATTTTATGGCCCCTTTTTTATTTCTTTTTCGCTTTGACCCCGTTGGTCCGGCAGTCATGGTAGCACTTTTTTCCATAGCTACAATCTGGTTAATTTACTACCTTACTCGTCAATATCTTTCTACCAGATCAGCGCTGATTTCTTCCTTTCTTTACGCCATTTCACCTCTGACTATAATCCAAGGAAGGTCTTCCTGGAATCCCAATATAGTACCTTTCTTTTCCTTGTTGATCATTTATGGTTTATTAAAAACGGTTGTCGATAAGAAATATGGATATTTATTACTGGTTGGCCTTGCTTTCGGCATCTGTGTTCAACTTCACTATATTTCATTAATGTTTATACCCATAATTATCTGTTCCCTTCTACTGCTTAAATTTAAATTGCCGCTAAAATATTATTTCTATTTATGCGGAGGATTTCTTCTTACCTGGTCTCCATTTCTGGCTTTTGAAATTAGGCATGAATTTACCAACATACGAGCGGTAATTAATTTCTTAAGTTTTGGAGGCAAATCATCGGTTTTAGGATTGAGTGCCATTTTCAGTACTATGAGTGATATTTTAATAAGACTTTTCTGGAGGCTTGTTGTTATCGAAAGCGCGGAGATGACCAAACTTCTGCTGGTATTTTTATCTCTTGGTTTGGGTTTATATTATTACCGATCCAAAAATAAACCACCCGCTTTAGCTATCCTTTTTATTTGGTTCTTTATTGGGCTTCTTTCTTTCGGATTATATAAAGGAATAATCTATGATTATTATATGGTCCCCCTGTTTGCCCTCCCTTTTATATTAACAGGTATATTTTTGGATAATATTTGGAAGATGAAAAATAAAGGGATGATTATAAGTATTTTAGTCTTACTTATACTGACATACTTCAATTTAAAGAAAAACCCACTTCTATCCGAACCGAATAATTTATTACAAAATAGCCAGGATATTTCTCGTTTTGTTTTTACTAAGATTGACCATCAACCATATAATTTTGCCCTTCTTGCCGGAAGAAATTCTGATCATGCCTATCGCTATTTCTTAGAATTATGGGGTAATCCTCCTGTTCCGATAGAAAATCCGACTATTGACCCGGAGCGAAAAACAGTCCAAAGTTTACTTTATATAGTCTGCGAGGAAAAAGAATGCCACCCATTGGGCCATCCACTTTGGGAGATAGCCGGATTCGGTCGGGCAGAGATACAAGGAGATTGGAAGGTCTCCACAGCCAGAGTATTTAAATTAGTTCACTTTAAAAGCAAATAAGATGGAAAAAACATATTTATCTGTAGTTATTCCCTGTTTTAACGAAGAGCGTAATATCAGACTCGGAGCTCTAGAAAAAGTTGCTCATTTTTTAGAAAAGAAAAATTACATTTGGGAGGTTTTAATAGTAGACGATGGCAGTCGTGATGAGAGTAAAAAACTGATCAAGGAATGCCTGAGGGAAAATCCGCGTTTTCTGCTTATTGAAAATAACCATCAAGGCAAAGCCGCAACCCTCATATCAGGTATGAAACAGGCTCATGGTGACTTTATTTTATTTACCGATCTTGATCAGGCCACTCCTATATCCGAAGTTGATAATCTATTGCCCTGGATGGATAAGGGATATGATATAGTCATCGGTTCAAGAAACAGTAAGCGGCGTGGAGCACCGATCTTTAGGCTAGCTATGGCTCGGGGATTTATGATGCTTAGAAACATAATCTTAAATTTGGGTATAAAAGATACTCAGTGTGGCTTCAAACTTTTTAAAAGAAGCATAGTGAAGACAATTTTTGGGAAATTAAAACTTTATAGTTTACCCAAAAGCGTGGTTGGTTCAACAGTTACCGCCGGATTTGATGTTGAAATTCTTTTTATTGCCAAAAGAATGGGTTTTAGGATTAAAGAAGTACCGGTAGAATGGCATTATCAGGAGACCAGACACGTAAATTTTACCAAAGATTCTATCGAAGGACTCAAAGATCTTATCACTATCCGAGTCAACAGTCTAAAAGGGATTTATGGATAAATCAAAATTAAGGCTGTTAAAAATTTTCTACAGCCTAAATCTCTTGGTTCTTTCAATTTACTCATTTTCTCAGATTGACCTTAATCTAACTCTGTCTTCCAATTCTTTTTACCAAAATTTTCAAAAACAAATGATCTATTTGGGCTATTATAATCGTCCCTTATCGACATTTATCTTAACGATTGTTATCGCCTTTCTCTTTCTTCATTATTATCTCCTGTATAGGTGTGCGAAAAATAATATTCTAAAAATAAAAGATATTATTCAATTGGTTATTATTACCTGCATTATTTTATTATTTTCTTACCCCGCCTTTTCTTATGATATTTTCAATTATATATTTGACGCTAGAATTTTTATCAAATATGGTCTCAATCCTTATCAATATAAAGCGTTGGATTTTCCCGCCGATTCTTGGATCCGATTTATGCATTGGACCCACCGTACTTATCCTTATGGCCCGGTTTGGATTATAGCCACAATCCCTCTGTATCTTTTAGGATTTGGTAAATTTGTCTTGACCCTTTTAAATTTTAAACTATTTTTTATAATCTGCTATCTTCTGAATATTAATATCCTAAATAAAATATTGCTAAAATTAAAATATGAAAATAGACTTGCTCAAATTGCTTTTTTTGCCTTTAATCCCCTCATCATTATTGAAACCATTGTTAGTCCCCACAATGATTGTCTAATGTTGATTGGCATTTTCATAGGATTATATCTTTGGTTAAAAAATCGCATTGTTTTATCCTATGTTAGTCTTATTATTTCCGGTGGAATTAAATTTCTCTCCTGGGCAATAATACCAATTCTTTATATTACCAAAAATAGGCACTGGGACTTTGATAAGTTGATGAAGATAGTTTTCATTTCCCAACTAGTCTTGCTTCTTCCCATAATCTACATACGGGAACCTTATCCGTGGTATTTTGTTACCCTCATTGGAATTGCTAGTCTTATCAAAAAGACAAAATTTTTAATCTTTTTGACAGTTGGACTTTCGCTAGGAACATTATCTCGCTATTTACCATTTATTTACTTCGGGGATTATAGCCCCACGGTTCAACAATGGCAGCTTTATTTAACTCTTTCACCTTTTGCTATTTTAGTCGGATTATATCTTTTAAGCTCAAAAAAATATTTTGTAGATTAATTTTGCCTAAGACACATATAATGATAAGATAAATCTAGTATGACAGGAATAAAAAAGTTTCTTCTCTGGCTATTAGGGATATTAATTGTTAGCCTTCCTGTCATCTCACCCCTTACTAAACCTGGGTTTTTCCCTACCCACGATGGAGAGTGGGCAGTTGTCAGACTGGCTGAAATGAACCGTGAGCTTAAAGATCTGCAGATCCCCCCCCGTTGGTCTGATTTTTTGAATCATGGATACGGTTATCCATTATTTTTATTTACCTATCCTTTTCCATATTATCTCGGAGAAGTATTTCATGTGCTGGGTTTCGGATTGGTTAATTCTATAAAACTCCTTTTTTTATTAAGCGTATTGTTATCAGGAGTATTTATGTTTCTCCTGGGTTATGAATTGGAAGGAGAAGTGGCAGGATTTATAGCCGCCGCACTTTATATTTATGCTCCCTTCCGCTTAGTAGATATTTATGTCAGGGGTTCATTGGGTGAATCTCTAAGTTTTGCTTTATTTCCTCTCCTTTTTTGGTTGAGTCTGAGATTAATTCAGGAACCCAATTTGCTTAAATTAGTTCTCACTTCAACGGTTCTAGCCATACTTATCCTTACACACAATGTTATGGCCCTTATTTTTACACCTATCTGGTTAATTTTTTCTTTAGTCGCAGTTAAATATTATTACGAGGATATAAATAAATATTTATTCCGTTGGTTAGTGCCAATTCTTGTATTAGGTTTGGGCCTGTCATCTTACTTCTGGTTGCCCGCTTTATGGGAAAAGAAATTTATCTATTTATCCCAAAGTCCACTTTCCAATCTAACCACTAACTTCATAAATCCGATGGAGTTTTTCAATTCTCCCTGGAATTACGGCGTCAGACCATCTTTCCAACTTGGTTGGATTCACATTTTAATTTTTATTTTGGGGATTTTAACTCTTTTGTTAGAGAAGGGGATGGACCGTAAAAAAAACCTATTTTTAGGATTTTATATTCTGGTATCCGCATTTGTTCTAATGATTCTGACATTACCAATTTCTTATCCATTTTGGAAGTTACCACTTCTCTCAACTATAGATTTCCCCTGGCGACTTATGGCTCCAATTACATTTTTTCTATCCCTAGGAGTAATGTTTGCAACGAAGCGTAAATGGGTAAGATATTTTGTATATGCATTTATAGTTTTATCCTTTTTCCTTATACCCAATTTTGCTAAGCCCCAAGAATATTTCCAAAAAGAAGACGATTATTATCGAAATATTGATGCTACCACTACATCGGCAGATGAGTTGATGCCAATTTGGGTAAATGATAAACCAAAAAATAAATATCAAAATAAAGTAGAGGTTGAAACAGGTAGGGCAGATATCTCAGCGATTGATTTTAATTCAAAACATATCGCCTTTGTCCTAAACGCTCTTACGCCGGCCAGGCTCCGTATAAATTCTATCTATTTTCCAGGTTGGGAATATACTCTTGATGGTAACAAAACCAATATTGAATATATCAACTCAAAAGGCTTAGTCACCGTGGATTTACCCGTTGGTACGCATCGGATAGCTGGCACTTTTGGGGCTACCACAGTCAGAAAGTGGGCAGATATAATAACGATTGGAAGCTTAGCTATTACACTAGTTATACTTATTGTCCAATTTTCTCCCCGGCTAAGAATTAAGCTCCTATGAAAAATGCTCTGAAAGAATTGGCATTTGTCTTGATTATTCTCATACTTTCGTTTGGAGCTTTGCGACCTCTCTTTGTCCCCGGATTTTTTCCCATGCACGACGATACTCAACCCGCCAGAGTTTACGAGATGGCTCAAGCTCTCGCCTTCGGCCAGTTTCCTGTTCGCTGGGTTTCCGATTTGGGTTATGGATATGGTTATCCATTATTTAATTTTTATGCACCTCTCCCTTATTATGTTGGTGCTTTTTTTAATCTAAGAGGTACAGATGCCATTACCGCCACCAAAATTATGTTCGGAATTGGGATAATACTTTCAGCCTTAAGCATGTATTTCCTGGGAAAAGAATTGTCAGGGACCCTTGCGGGAGTTGCCGTCTCAATGCTCTATCTCTACGCTCCTTATCATGCTGTCAATATCTATGTCCGAGGCGCAGTCGGCGAATATTACGCCTATGGATTTTTACCGCTTTTACTTTTAGGTATTCTAAAAATCATTAAATCGCCGCGCTTGCTAAAAAAGAATAGACCTTTAAATAACTTACAATCAGATCCCGACCAGTTGAAAAAAGGCTTATTACTTAGTAGCCTTGGTTTTAGCGGTCTACTCCTTTCTCATAACATTTTGGGCTTTATTACGACATTTTTCCTTATAATTGGCCTTTTTCTCTATCTTATTTATACCTTGCTTAAAAGAGTCCGACTCAGAACTTTTTTAGTTTTGCTATTTTGTTTATCAGTCGGATTTGGTATCGCTGCATTTTTTACCGTTCCGGCGGTTGCCGAGAATAAATTTACCAGAGTTGATGAACTGATAACTGGCGGTAGTGATTTTCATCAGCATTTCGTTTACTTGGATCAACTTTGGGATTCACCCTGGGGATATGGCGGTTCAGCACCGGGAAGAGCAGATGGGATGTCATTTAAAATTGGCAAAGTACAATTGCTCCTCGGTTTTGCTGCCATAATTTATTTATTTTATCTGCATATTTTCCGGCCTAAGGATGGCCCGAACCGTTCCCTCAGTATAATTATCCTTATTTCTTCGACAGTTTTTATTGTCTCTATTTTCCTCATGCTTGAGCAGTCAAAAGTCATCTGGGAAATTTTACCTGGATTTTCTTATATCCAATATCCCTGGCGCTTCCTAAATTTTACACTCATTAGTCTTACTATTTTAACGTCCTTTCTCTTCATCGCTCAAAAAAGAATTATCCAAATACTTCTGGCTGTTACAATTATTGGATTGACATTATGGATTAACATAAAATATTTTGTCCCCCAACTATATCTTTCTTCTCAAGATAAAGACTACGTTAGTAAATTTAACCTAAGCTATAAAATCTCCAAAATATCTGACGAATATTTGCCTCACGGTTTACTTATCCCGCGAGGACCTAACGAAATAGTTTTCCATGGCATGGAAAATGCACCAAATATAGCTTCTCCAGAAATAATAGTAAATAAAATTATCAAAGAAACACCGACCGAGAAATCATATAGTATCATTGCTAGAAAAAAAAGTAACACGGTTACTAATCTAACTTTTTTTCCAGGATGGCAGGCTTTCCTCGATGGTTCAAAAATACCCATAGGTAGCAGCAAGGGAAGAATTACAGTTCTGATTTTTCCTGGCCAGCATAGTCTAGAATTCAGACTAACTAATACTTTTATCCAATCTTTTTCAAACACTGTTTCCCTTTTTAGTTTATTTTTGTTAGTATATGTAACAATTCTTGTGGGAAAGAATAGATTATGGCAAAAAGATATTCGCTAAAGATAGTGATCCCAATTTATAACGAGGAAGCGGAGCTTGAGACAAATATTACCAAGCTCCATTCATTTTTAAAGAACAATCTTAAAATATATAATTGGCACATCACCATTGCCGATAATGCCTCGACTGATAGAAGCCTCGTCATTGCCAAAAAATTAACAAAAATTTACCCAGAGATATCTTATATGCATCTTGCAAAAAAAGGCAGGGGCAGGGCTGTTAAAAAAGTCTGGCGGGAAAGCAAAGATGACATACTAGCGTATATGGATGCCGATCTATCAACTAACCTATCAAATTTGCCACCCCTTCTATCAGCCTTGACTTCCGGATACGATATCGCCATAGGTTCTAGACTTCTGTCCCAATCAAGCGTTGCCAAGCGGCCTCTTAAAAGAGAAATTCTTTCTCGCGGATATAACATATTAATCAAGGTTTTTTTTGGAATCACCTTTTCTGATGCCCAGTGTGGCTTCAAGGCTGTAACAAAAAGAGTGGTCAAAGTGCTGGTACCTAACATAAAAGATAACGCCTGGTTTTTCGACAGCGAGCTCCTCATCATCGGAGAAAAATTAGGCTATAAAATTTATGAAGAACCAGTGGTATGGGTTGATAATCCTGGTTCGACAGTGCGTGTTCTCAAAACCGTCTATGGAGATCTATCAGGTTTATGGCGTCTTTTTTGGGATAGACCGTGGAACCAGCTTAAAAAGAAGTATGACTAAAAAATTGCTTATTACCGGTGGAGCAGGATTTATCGGTTCAAATTTAGCCGATCATTTTCTCAAAAAAAGATTTCAAGTCACTATTTTTGATAATTTTGGCCGATTTGGAACCCGGGAGAATGTTAGCTGGCTAAAGCAGAAATATCCCTCACTAAAAGTAGTCATAGGTGATATAAGAATCAGAAAAGATATTGAAAAGGCCGTCATCGGGCAAGAAATTATTTTCCATTTAGCAGCTCAAGTAGCCGTAACCACTTCGGTTTCCGATCCCCAGACGGACTTTGATATCAATGCGCTTGGTACCTTTAATCTTTTAGAGGCAGCCCGGATGGCGGGAAAACCAATCATTATTTTTGCCTCAACCAATAAAGTCTATGGTGGGATGGACCAGATCAATATAACACAAAAAAAGAATCGTTATGTCTATCGCGATTTAGATTATGGCATATCCGAAGATATGAACCTCGACTTCCATTCCCCTTATGGCTGTTCCAAAGGTGCGGCAGATCAATACGTGCACGATTATGCCCGGATCTACGGCCTCCCCACGGTTATATTCCGTCAATCATGTATTTATGGACCTAGGCAATTTGGCATCGAAGACCAAGGGTGGGTCGCTTGGTTTATTATTGCGGAAACATTGGGATTGCCTATTATCATCTATGGCGATGGTCGGCAAGTTCGCGACATCTTGTATATAGACGATTTAATTAGCCTATTTGATGTAGCCTGCCAAAAAATAAATATCGCTCGAGGAAAAATCTACAATATCGGCGGTGGTGTGGAAAACACGGTTTCAGTTTGGAGCGAATTCGGTCCTATTTTGACAAAACTATTTGCTCGAAAACTTACAGTTTCCTTTTCCCATTGGCGGACGGGAGACCAAAAAGTCTACATTAGCGATATAAGGCTGGTAGAACAGGAATTAGGCTGGAAACCAAAAATAAATATAAAAGAGGGTATAGAAAAACTTTTCCTCTGGGTCCAAATGAATAGGTCTTTATTTGCTAATTTTCAAAAATAATTTATGGCAAAATATAAAAATATTTTGGTCACCGGGGGAGCAGGATTTATCGGCTCACACCTCGTGGATAGCCTTATCGCCAAAGGCTATCATGTGCGCATTTTAGATAATTTATATAGACAGATTCACCCGACTGGTCGACTCCCATCTTATATCAATAAAAAAGCAGACTTTATCAAAGGCGATGTGACCAATCGGAAAGACTGGGAACATGCTCTTTCTGATATTGATGCAGTGTTTCATTTTGCCGCTGCTGTAGGAGTAGGACAGAGTATGTACGAAATCGATCATTATATACGCGTGAATAGTCTGGGTAGTGCCATTTTTCTCGATCTCCTAGCCAATAGTCGACATACCGTTAAAAAAATCATTGTTGCTGCCTCTATGAGTTCTTACGGTGAGGGTAGCTATAAATGTCTGAATTGTGGTCTGGTAAGACCACCTTTACGTAGTTTTGTTAGACTTCAAAAAAAGGATTTCAACGTTTATTGCCCTAACTGTGGAAAAATACTTCTCCCTCTCCCTACAGCTGAATCTGTAAATCAAAATTCCAACTCTATCTACGCTATCACTAAAAAAAATCAAGAAGAGATGGTACTAAATATCGGCCATGCTTACAATATTCCTGCTGTTTCACTCCGATTCTTCAACGTCTACGGCCCCAGACAAAGTCTTTCCAATCCCTACAACGGTGTGGTGGCAATCTTTATAAGCAGAATAAAAAATGGCAAATCACCTATTATCAACGAAGATGGGCATCAGACAAGAGATTTTATTCATGTTCGGGATGTGGTCGAAGCCAATATTACCTCACTTGAGGATGACCGCGCTAATTATCAAATATTTAATATCGGATCCGGCAGTCCCGTCACTATTAAAGATGTAGCTAAAATAGTAATTGATATATATCAGAGTGAACTAAAACCCAAGATAACTTATAAAGTTCGCAAATTAGACGTCAGGCATTGCTATGCAGATATTAACCGCATCAAAAAATTACTCAACTGGCGGCCAAAAGTAGAACTTACCGAAGGCCTAAAAGAAGTCATTAAATGGAGTAAAAACCAGATGGCAGAAGATAAATTGGATTATTCCCTCAGAGAGTTAGAAAAAAGAGGCTTGAGATGAAAATCTCGTTTATAATTCCTTTCCATAATGAAGAAAAAAATTGTCAACCCATGATATATCGAGTGATGGACTTCGCGAAAAAAAAGAAATTATCCTTCGAAATTATTCCTATAGATGATAGAAGTAATGATCACACTAAAAATTTGCTCTTAAAAATATCCCAAAAGTATCCTGATATTGTTTTACCTATTTTTCGCCCTCATGATGGTGAAGAAAAAGGCAATACGATGGGCAAAGCTTTAGTAGCCGGCACGTCAGTTGCGCAGGGAAATATTATTATTTGGACAATGGGGGATTTAACCGATGATACTAAAACATATGAGGAAATAATTAGCAAAATTAACCAAGGTTATGATATGATTTTAGGATCAAGATATATGCCTGGGGGTTCTCGGGGTAACCTAGATTTTCTAAAAGCCTTACTCAGCTCTTTTGGAACACTACTTGCTCGATTATTATTTAAAATACCACTCCATGACATTACCAATGCCTTCAGAGGTTTTAAAAAAGAACTATTTTCTGCTATTCCTTTGGAATCATCCGGATTTAGTATCTCACCAGAGTTTGCTATTAAAACACATATAGCAGGTTATAAATTAGGCGAAGTACCAACTACCTACACTAATAGAAGTGAAGGCGTCTCTAGTTTTAAACTCACCAAAATGACACTAAGTTATTTAAAATTATACCTGTCCCTTTTTTACAGATATAAAATATTACGAGCTACTTACCAATTATTGCGTCATTAGTGTTAGGTTTTTTCTTATCTTATGATAAAGAAAATTTCCTCAAAATTGAAGCTAATTCTCGTATTCTTATTTATCTCTCTATCTTTTCTGCTTTATAAAGATTCATTTAGCTCCTACTTTTTCCAAGATGATTGGTTTAGTTTCAAGATAAGCAAAGCCCAATCACTGACTAATATTGTTCATTTTTTTATTCCCAGAACTGATGTTATCTATTACAAACCCCTAGGCATGCAGTTGCCCTTTTTTTTATTAAGTAGTCTATTTGGTATCAACCCCCTTCCATTTCATATCCTTGCATTTATAACCCATATTATAAATATAATCGGACTTTTCTTGCTTATTCAGATATTAATTAAAAGAGATGATATCGCCCTATTGACATCATTTTTATACGCCACAGCGCCTATTCATTTCACCCAATTTTATTGGCCGGCAGCTTACTCATTTATTGCCGGGCCTGCCACATTTATTTACTCTTTTTACCTTTTTCTGTTTTTTTTAAATTCCCAAAAAAGGCGATTTTATGTATTATCTTTTGGCCTATTTTCTTTAGGCCTTTTTACTAACGAAATGGTAATCGTCGTACCAATAATTTTGTCTCTTTATCTTATCATCATGGATCAAAAGAAATACCTAAAATTTACTTACATTTATTTTTTTGTTGCGTTTTTGCTTATCATTACTCGACTTACTTTATTCTCTCCTCCTACTTCTGGGTCATATCAATTAAGCTTTGGAAAACATATTTTACTTAACCTTCAAGCTTATATCCTCTGGAGCCTGGGGTTGCCGGAAGAAATTAAGGCTCAATTTATCAGCTTCGGAAAACTAAATCCTCAATTTATAGCTGATTTCCATCCTTTTATTCTCGTCTTCGTTATGACTTTCTTTATCAATATCCTATTTTTTATCGTGTTTCCAATATTTATCCATAACAGAAAAACTCAACCATTGCTGTTAAAAGATTCCCTATTTTCTCTTGCGTGGTTTTTATGTGGGCTTCTACCAGTAATTGCTTTTCCGAAACATACTTTTACTTATTTTTTAGCAATTCCCGCCATAGGTTTATATTACCTATTTTCTTTCTACCTAACCCTATTTTTAGATAGAATCTATCAAACAAAACATATAATCGCTCTTGCCATCTTAATAATCATTTCAATAAATTGGCTCGTAGTAAGTTATGCCACAATTAGATTTAATCAATTAGTCTATTGGGCTCCCCGGAGAGCCAAAATTGCCAAAAATTTAGTCGATCAAGTAAAAGTCAAATACCCCTATTTTCCCAATGGAAAAGTGATTTATGTCTACGATAATTCAGAAAATAGATTAGCCCTAAACGATCAAGATGCCTTTCAGGTTATTTATCATAATAATCTAATCAAAACGATATACACTTCTTCTGTTTCTAGTAATCATTTTCTCGCACAATAGTATTTTTTGAATTCATAGTATAATGAACAAATGGATATATCCTATTTTGAAGCTATTAAACGGAAAACTGTTGTAGGTGTCACCACTCTCATCGCTCGTACCTTTTTGCTCCAAATAGTTACTTTTATAGCTAATTTCGTTCTAACCATTATATTGCTGCCCGCTGATTTTGGCGTCTATTTTATAGTATCTGCTATCATTGCGATACTTAATTATTTTTCCGATATTGGACTGGCAGCAGCACTGGTGCAGAAAAGAGAGGAACCAACCCAAATAGATTACACCACAACATTTACTATCCAACAGATATTAGTCTTATCTACCGTTTTGATTTTTCTTTTAATCTCTCCCACTCTTGCTCTCTTTTTTAATCTTAACTCCCAAGGCTTATGGCTCATGCGTGCGCTTTTAATTTCATTCTTCCTATCGTCTCTCAAAACCATACCCACTGTGATTCTAGAGAGAAAATTAGAATTTGGAAAAAAAGTAATTCCGCAGATTTTAGAGACCGTGACATTTTATATAGTTGCTATAATTTTGGCTTTACGTGGGTTTGGGATAACAAGTTTTGGTTATGCCGCTATTTCCCGAGGTTTAATTGGTCTTATAGCCATCCATATGATTTCTCCATGGAAAGTCTCGCTTGGTATCTCAAAGAAATCAGCCAAAGGACTTCTTAGTTTTGGCCTGCCATTACAAGGAGGATCTGTCTTGGCTCTATTTAAGGATGATCTCTTATATATCTTTTTAGGGAAGATACTTTCCGCTCGACCCGGAGAACTAGGCTTTATCGGCTGGGCCAAGAAGTGGGCCGAAGCCCCTCTTCGTTCTTTTATGGATAATATTATAGCCGTTTCATTTCCTGTCTACTCTCGGATATCTCATGATGATGTCACACTTCGAAAAGCAATTGAAAAAACCTTATTTTTTACTTCTTTTTTGATTTTCCCTACCACCGTAGGTCTTATGCTGATTATCAAACCCGTAGCCTTATTAATACCCCATTATTATACTAAATGGAGCAGTGGATTCTTATCATTTTACTTTTTCTCATTTTCTGCCATCATGGCCTCTTTATCCAGTCCCTTAGTTCAAGTACTGAATTCTTTAGGCAAAGCCAAAACTACTTTTACTTTAATGACATTTTGGACAATTCTAACCTGGCTTTTAATACCTTTTATGGTCTTTTGGATTGGGTTTAATGGTGTAGCTATTTCGGCTTTTTTGATCTCCCTAACTGGTTTTTTACCGAGTGTCGTCATCAGAAGATATATTTCTTTTTCGTTTATTTCTCAAATTATCAAACCTTTCGTCGCAACCATTCTTATGGCCTTTGTAACTGGATCAATAATTTTCTTTCTTCCGACACCCATTTGGACAGTCATATTGTCAGTATTGGCAGGCGCCCTAGTGTATTGCCTTATAATGTATTACTGGAGTAAAGAGGAAATCTTACCATATATCCAACAAATTCTTCATGCCAAAAGTTAGGTTATTTTTAATTTCAGTTTTTCTTCTTTTCCTCATGCCCAAAATTGCTTATGCGTCTAATAACACCTATATAACTATCATCAACCCCATACGCGGCAGATCACTCTGGCAAAATATTGCCTACTTGAAAAATCAACTAAATATTTCCTTGCGACAAAACCTTCCAACAACTTGGCTCGTTCAATATGACATTCTCGCTGATGCTGAAATAATCGACATCTTAAAGCATATCCCACCAAATCAAGAATTAGGAGCCTTTTTAGAAGTAAGCGAAAATTTAGCCACCGATTCCTTTGCAGCTTACACATTGGGAAAAGGTGATTGGGCCAAGCCAAATAAAGTATTCTTTTCCGGATACACCACTGCAGAAAGGAAACAAATGATTGATAGATATTTTTCTAAATTTAAGGAAATATTCGGTTATTATCCTGTATCGGTAGGTGTTTGGTATATAGACAGCAATACTCTCAGTTATCTAGTCGATCGATATCACATAAAAGCGGTTTTAGCAGTTTCCGATCAATTCTCAACTGATGCTTATAAGTTGTGGGGACAACCTTGGGGAGTCCCATTCTATCCTTCCAGGCTAAATAATCTTATTCCTGCTCGCACATCTTCTGATAAACTTAATATAGTTTCTCTCCAGTGGGCCCTCCGAGACCCCCTTCTAGGTTTTGGAAAAGGTGTAGCGGATTCTACTTATAGCCTCCAAGCCAACGATTATATTGGGCATCATAAATTGGATACCAATTACTTTATCAACTTACTAAATATTTATACAAAATCACAAAACCTGATTAGCCAAGCAACAATTGGTCTTGAAGTTGGACAGGAAGCTGTTTATTTACCCGAATATTATAAACAAATTAATTATATAGCCTATTTGTATCAGAGAAAAGCAGTCGACGTGGTCATAATGAGTCAATTTGCCCAAAAATATAAAGAAAAAATAGGTACGACGACACCTAATTCTCTCATAGTCGGCGGCAATTTATTAGATAGTAAAAGTTCATATCCCCAAGCATTTTGGTTTAATACATCTAATTACCGCGCGGGTCTGGTTTATGATGGGAGCAATATTAAAATATTAGATTTACGTTCTTATGGAAAATCGAATATGAACAAAGATCTAATTTTACCAGACACATCTGAATTTCTAGATAGACTTATACCGGGAGAGGTTGATAATCTCAGTTTAGGCAATGCCCAAACCATTTTTTCAAATATAGCATCTCTACACTATGCATTTGATGGATCTAAAGCCACATTTATCATTACGGATAAAACAAATTATCAACATAATTTAGAATTGACTAGTCATGGAATCAAACTAGATGAATCGAACCTTTGGAACGCTGAAGAATTTAAACCTAACATTAAACAATTATTATTTCTAAATATAATTCTTTTTGAAAATCA
>OBEQ011239829.1_pt1 | contig 18404 bp, 22 predicted proteins | sample 1670901 | NCBI WGS metagenome assembly OBEQ01 (sample SAMEA104232315, study PRJEB22302) | groundwater metagenome | biome: forest; feature: aquifer; material: groundwater | place: USA | collected 2011-08-07 | depth 5.4 m
CCGTCAGGATCGGCACCGTATACTGACTTCGTCGCTCCATGATCGCTTTCGCCTGTAAACGCTTTTGCTTTGATCAGCACTTCACGCGCCACCGCAAGTTCTTTGATATCGGACAACTCCCAAGCCAGGTGGTAAAGACCCGTGCTCCCCTGTGGAGGTCTCGGCGCTTTGGCGCCCATCTCCAATAATCCCAAATCATGGTGGTTTTCGGATTTCTCCGCTCGAAGAAAAGCCATCCGACCTTCCCGGGCAATAACTTTAAATCCAAAAATGTCGCGGTAGAAAGCAAGGGATCGCTCCAGGTCGGAAACGAAAAGAACGGCATGATTTAGTCGACGAATTGGAAGCATCAAGTCCTCGTTGATGCCATTATAGCGTTTTTAAAGATTTAAGTCTCTGGTGGTGGCAGTGATGGTATCCGGCTGTTATCCGGAGCTCATTTTCAGCCCTCTAAATATGGGGTCGGCTCTTGAAAACACAAGACTTACCTCGACTCACACCCCAAATTTAGCAATTTTGACGCCGATATTTTCGCAGGATGTTCCGGACTGTACCCAGTTATATCCGGAGACCTTTTTTCGTGTTCAAAATGAAGTCTTTCTGTTGGAAACAAAAGGGTTGCATCAACGTACCCCCCAGATTTTGTGCCTCGCCAATCCGAGAAATTTTTCTTTATCGTCTAGTTGCGGGGAGTTACGCATAGTTGTATTACTGAGTTTTCGCTTATTAATGGATACAGATTTTCCCTCTGGAGAGGCGTATCCATTGATTTCTGAAACTTCAGTAGTATCCGCGTCGATAGAGGTTAGGACAACGAAACATTGAAACGCTTATGCGTCTAGTGGAGGCAGTGATGGTATCCCAGTGGTATCCCAAAATGGAAATCCGCTATCGCGCCTCTTATTTGCCAATGCTTCCCGGCAGGGCTGTGTCCGTTAAAGACTCTGAGTCACAATAATCAGTTTTTATGACAACGGATCCAGCTATATAATCATGCAAAGAACGTCTTCTTCTATTAGTCATCATCGTAATAATTTCTAAAATGCCCCAAAGCGCCATGCATGATCTTAACAAGAAATACCAAAACGGCTGATTAACATGTTCATGATGCAGTTTTGAGGTTTCTATCGCGATATAGGTGGCAGGACTTGATAAAATAAAAAAGACCTAACCAAATAAGAAACTATGGGCAACACATCCCTCACCATCGCTTGTTTTAACGAAAGCTTCCCGCCAGACAAATCTACAACTTTTACCTTAAATACCATCTTGCCAAATGTTTGCCCAAAAGACGCATGCATCCACACGCTATAAATAATTCCTACTGAGCTGAGCATAACTATCAATAATCCTGTGAGGTAATTTGCTTCGACGGATGAAATCCATAATACGATTAACCCAAAAGGAATAAAAATGAGCCCATCCACAAAAGATGCGCCAACCCTTCTTCCAAACGTCCTATATTTAAAATCAGCAGAACTAAAAATAAGGCTTTTTGTAACCGGCTCATCCAGCGGACGCCAGCAGTATCTGCATCTAATCGCTGTGTCGGTTAGCAAAGCAGCGCAATGGGGACATTTTTTCATTATCTAGTAACCCCTTTAAACAGAATGAGCATTAAATGGTATCCCAAAATGAGAAGCACTTCCTAATCCCTCGAAAAGATCTTTAAGTAGCGTTTGTATTCAAAAACTCTGTCGTAAGTCACATCAGGATCGCGCTGGACAAGTATTCCAAGCTTCACGAGTCGTTGAACAAGCGTATTGGCTGCGGGTCGAGTCAACCAAGTCCACTCTTCGATCTTTCGAACGTTAATAATGGGCAACCGGTAAAGATGCTTCAAAACATCAAGCGTCGTCTTGGCCGATCTTCCGAGTGAATGAATACGTTTCAATTCTTCTTCTCGAAGCTCTGTAATTTTTTTTGAGGTCTGAATAGCTGCCTCGGAAACCTGTGCAACACCTTCGAGAAAGAAATCAAGCCAGGGTAGCACTTCCTCTCTGCCGTGATATCCATTGAGGAGATCAAAATAGGCGTCCCGATATCTCTTAAAATACTCTGAGAGATACAGAACGGGCCTTTCCAATATCCCCTGTTGACACAAATAAAACGTAACAAGCAGTCTTCCAGTCCTGCCGTTGCCATCCAGGAGGGTGAATTGTCTCAAACTGAGCATGCATCAGGACCTGGTCCGGTTTATTTTGAATTTCTACGATGGGCGGATGTTAAGAAAACACGGATTACTTGGCGCAGGTCTCATTGTAAGACGTTGAAAGCTAGGCAATTTATACTATTAATTTGCACAGGTAGTGTCTTAAGTAGTTTTAGGGCGAGGAGTTTCTTTTTTCATCGGCGTCTCTGCGTCAACGCGTTTTTGGCCAACGGGCCGGATCAAGAGGCCCTGGATCTTTTCCTTAAGTTTGGGGATACGGTGCGCTACGACACTCAAGTGCCGTACTCCCAGCTTCAACAGTGCCTCCGCATGATCAGGATTTCCAGCCAATTCTCCGCATACTTCACAATCTTTTCCGGCCTGTTCCGCTTTTTGGGCAATTTCGCCAATCCATCTGAGGATCAACGGATTTCCGGCCTCGTAATAATCGGCGACATTCATGTTCTCCCGGTCGGCCGCCATTGTGTACTGCAAAAGATCGTTGGTCCCAATGCTCAAAAAATCACAGATTTCCAAAATGGAGTCAATGGCCAACGCCGCAGAAGGTGTTTCGATCATCGCTCCAAGCGGGATCTTCTCATCAAACAAAATCTTCTTTTCTTTCAGCTTTTCTTTTTCCTGGTCGAGAGCTTTGCGAACCTGGACTATATCTTGAGCGAGCGTCACCATCGGCACAAGGACCCGGACTTTGAACCGCGCGCTCAGTCTCAAAAATACCCGCAGCTGTGCCTGCAAAAGATTGGGATATTTGAGCAAAAGGCGCACGCCCCGCACACCCAACGCAGGATTGGTCCGTTCCACCAGATTGATATAGGGGAGGGTTTTGTCGCCTCCAATGTCCAATAGGCGCAGCGTCGCTTCCCTGCCTTTCAAAATGCCTAACGAAAGCTTGAGACTGTCGAATAAATATTCTTCCGTCGGCATCACCGGACTTGACATATAAAGTTGTTCGATCCGGTACAACCCGATCCCGTCGCAACCGTACGTTTTGGCAGTCCGGCATTCCTCAGCGGAAGAAACATTTGCATCGACCGTCACCGGACGGCTGGCTGTTTCCAAATGCACAAGGCGCATCTTTCTGGCGAGGGCGAGATCCCGCTTTTCCTCGCGAGTTCGACAACCCTTAAAGTCGGCTATTTCGCGCCGGGTGGGACGCAAAATGATCTTTCCTGTATTACCGTCCAGAATCACCGGCGAATGGTTCGACACCCGATCCATATTGACACCAATCCTGGAAACAAGTGGGATATGAAACGCACTGGCGAGAATTGCCACATGGGAATTTGTCCCGCCCTCTTCGGTCACAATGCCTTTGGCATTTTTCTGGTCCAAATGAACCGTATCGGAGGGAAGCAGCCGCTTCGCAAAAATAATGGACCCAGCGGGAAGCCGGGTCAAGGTATTCCCTCGAATTCCCAATAATTCTTTTAAGAGACGCCGTCCAATATCCGCAATATCCGAAGACCTTTCTCGGATCTCGATGTTTTGAGAATCTCTTAACTTCTGCTCCCAGCGACGAAAAACCTGCCAGACCACATGCTCGATATTCACCCGCTGGTTTTTCAGTTCCTCTTCGATCTCTTTTAGAAGCGTCAAGTCTTTTAAGATCATTCGGTGCGCTTCAAAAATTGCGGCTTGATCGGAGCCCACTTGTTTTTTGACTGTGTGCTTCATCCGTACCAGGTCCTTCTCCACGCTCTGAATGGCCCGGTTCAGACGCTTCAATTCCCGCTCGATCTGGTTTTCCTTGATGTCGTAGACTTCCGCTTCACGGGAAAAGATATCCTGGTACCGGAAAACACGGCCCGCCGCCAAACCATCCACCACCGACACACCCTGAATCACGGTCCGGCCACGCATTGCACCGGCTTTTTTCCGATTGGGGCTGGTTTCTATGAGTTTTTGAACGGATGCCCGTTCCGGGATGGCTTTGGTCTCTTCATTTAACATAAATTACCTTAGTTTTGTCCCATGGGCTGTCAGATTATTATCCATGGTGAACTTCCTTAGGTAAAATGCTCCTAATCCTTGAAAGGAGCATTTCCGTCCCTTCCGATTTGTCATGATAGCCATCGGCGTGATCGATCAATCGCTGTTGATCATCTAAAGGATAAACGCTTGTGACAATAACTTTGGCGTTGGGATTGTGTAATTTAATCATGTCAAATAAAACCGCTCCGCTCACAATGGGCATATGAACATCCAGCAAGACTAAATCTATATCTGTATGTTGAAGAAGCAATAAACCCGCCTGTTCGCCGTCTTCAGCTTCAATGACGTCGAATGATTCCGAAATCAGTAATTTTCTGTAAATGTTCCGAACCTTTTCCTCGTCATCCACAATCAGCACTTTACTCATTTTTTCTCCTCAAATTTAAAAAAACTAAACAGAAAATTAAATTTATGCTCTTATTTCTGAATGGCCGGAGTATCACTCATAAAAATCTCCAACGGTCGGTCTTAATTCACCTCGTGGATTGTTTTTCCTTCATTTGAGTCATACCGTTCAAAGTCCGATACTGTATAAAGCTATCTTGATTTCATCGAGAGTTTCCGCGATAACCAGATGCTTGACTTCAAAGTAAATGGCAGCATCTTTGATCTCGTCGGTGAAAGAATCTTTCTGTTTTGAGTCGCCCGGCTTGTCCAACTTGCGGTTGATCTTACGGATCAAAAGAGACAGCTTAGCTTTGGACTTCTCATCGGTAGCATCCAGCCCTTCTAGGGCTTTATTCAACCTGTCTAACAATCCCGGTATTTTTTTATTGCTCATGTTAAATTATTACCTTTCTTTAACAAACAATGTTTGGAATCTTTTTTATTAATTATTCTAATCCCTCTAGAAAACGGGTACAGCATGAAAGATTATTTTAATTTTGAATGGGTGCCATCGCAGAACGGTTTATTGGCAGATTCTTTACAACCACACCAGGCTACTTTTTTGGCCTGGTCGATAGTGACTTTTACTGGTGTTTTTCCTGTATTCAATCTTTTATGCGAGCCGTCACAAAAAGGCTGTTTGGCTGATTCTCCACAAGCACACCAATAATAATCTCCGGGTTGAGCATCTTGAACAAACGGCTTGTTTTGCTTTGTGCTCATAGGCTCTCCTTATAGGGTTTAATTATTATACCTGAAAAATATTGAAAAACTGGGTGTAGCATTTGCCCACTTTCTTCATACTCCAAGGGAGGATTGAACTATACAATTGTTCCGAACAGAGCGCCCACGGCAGCAGTCAACCCCATAGCAAGAGCTCCCCAGAATGTAACTCGAATAGTCGCTCTTAGTATTGGCGCCCCACCAGCAATTGCTCCCAATATACCCAATACGATAAGAAAAATAAGCGCAGTTACAAAAACAACGGGAACCAATATCTTTTGCGGGGCTACCAACACGATAAGAAGTGGCATAACAGCGCCAACAGTAAAAGACACTGCTGATGACAGAGCCGCCTGAATCGGACGAGCGCTTGAATTAGGGGTGATGCCAAGTTCATCACGAGCGTGCGCTGCCAATGCATCACGTTTCATTAATTGTTCAGCGACCTGCTTTGCAAGCCGCGGATCTAGTCCTCGATCAACGTATATTGACGCTAATTCCTTCTGCTCACCTTTAACATTTTCTTTAAGCTCCTTACGCTCACGCGCGGCACGTAACCATCCACTTCGGTTAATGCGATGGTGCTCCTTGCGGCTTTTAATCATTGTCATTATCTATCCTTTAAGGATTTTTTATCGATCTAAACTGCCGGCCCCTATTCTGGATTAAAGAAAGAGTCTTTAAAATAATAGTACTATTGTACTCATTCCGCAGATGGGGTCCTTAGTTACAAGTTCTGATGCTTAAATTTTGCCCTTCTATCTTTATCGACTGTTTCAATCTTAGTTCCATCACATTTAGAGGTGCATAGAAACTAGCTATCATAGTTCACTTGGTTAATCGATGCCGATCCGACGAAAGCTTTGATATTACTCACCGTCGTATCCAAAATTCTTTCCACTGCTTCTTTAGAATAAAAAGCCATGTGAGGCGTGTAAACCACGTTTTCACGGTGAAGCAACGCATGGTTTTTTAATACTGTCTTGATTTTTGACCAATGCTTGGTATTCTTTTGGTCGGAAATAAGCCTTTTCTCTTCGAGAATGAATTCCTCGTTTTCTAGTACATCCAAGCCAGCTCCAGCAATCACTCCCCTATCCAACGCTTCGACAAGTGCATCGGTTTCAATAAGGCCACCACGGGCCGTATTGATTAGAATAGCGCCTTTTTTTATTCTTTTGATGGACTCTTTATTAATGAGATGTTTTGTAGCTGGAAGATAGGGTGTATGCAGAGAAATGATATCCGAATTTTTCAGCAAATCCTCAAAGCTGACATATTCAAACCCTAAGACTTCGGCTAAAAATTGGTTTTGTTTTACGTCGAAGGCGATCACTTTCATGCCAAAACCAATGCCCATCCGGATGACGTGAAGGCCAATATATCCGGTACCGACGATCCCCAATGTTTTCCCCTTGAGATCAAATCCCATGAGCCCTTCAATAGAAAAATTATTCTGGACCGTACGAAGATAGGCTTTTCTCAAATTTCTGGATAGAGAAAGAATTAAGGCAAATGTATGCTCGGCCACTGTATTTTCACCATAAACCGGAACATTCGAGACAACAATGCCTCTTTTCTTACAAGCCTTAAGATCAATGTGATCAAACCCAGTGGAACGAGTTGTGATGAATTGAAGCTTTGGGAAACTGCGGAGAAATTGCGTGTTTATTTTAGACTTAATGAATACAGAAAGAATTTCCGTATTCTTAATTTTCTCTTCAACCGCCTTGGTAGGCGAATCCAAAAAAATAAGAACCTTTTCACTGGGTAACCTTTTTCTTAAATAAGCTTTTTCCCAGGCGTTTTCAACGTCTAAAAAAACAATGGCTGGAATAGATCTTTTTTTCATTGCACCGCGTCAACATCCATCAGAATTTGACTACTTTGTAAAAAATACTTTTTGCCACTTCGGCTACCAGAATATAAAAAACAATAATTACTCCTAAAATTAGTAGAAACGAAATCGGTAACCTTCCAAAACTAAATAGGCCCGCAAGCGGCGTAAAAGGCAGGATGAGAGTGGCGAAGACCACCGCCAAGGTCGCAATAAACAAGTGCTTTCCCGGCGCACTCTTAAAAAATGGTTTACGCGTTCTGATAACCAATACAACCAATGTCGCTGAAACAACCGATTCTACAAACCATCCCGTCCTGAATTGATCCTTCGTCGCATGCAAAAAATACAAAAGAACGCCAAAAGTAACATAATCAAAAACCGAACTTATAATCCCAAAAACTATCATAAATTTCTGGATAAATTTAATGTCCAGCCGCCGCGGCTTCTCTATAAGCTCAGCATCCACGCTGTCGGTTGAGATTGCCATTTCCGGAAAATCTGTCATTAAATTCGTAAGTAAAATTTGTTTGGGTAGCAACGGCAGATAGGACAGAAACAAAGAAGCGCCAGCCATGCTAAACATATTTCCAAAATTGGCACTCGTCGCCATGAAAATATATTTGAGAGTATTGGAAAAGGTAACCCTTCCCTCTTTGACACCCTGCACAAGAACTTCCAAATCCTTTTCCAGCAAAACAATATCGGCAGCCTCTTTGGCGACATCTGCGGCACTTTCTACAGAAATACCCACATCGGCGGCATGAAGTGCTGAAGCGTCGTTGATACCGTCTCCTATATAACCAACGACATTCCCGGCTTTTTTCAACGCGATAATGATACGTTCTTTTTGGTTTGGTTCAATTTCCGTAAAAACATCCACTTGGCTGACTTGTTTAAGCAATGCCTCATCACTCATCTGGTGCAAATCTGATCCAGCAAGAAAACGTGGATTTGGCAGTTTTAGTTGTTCGCCAATAGCGGCCGCCACGAGTGGATTGTCTCCGGTAATAATTTTTAGGGAGATTCCTAATTGCTTTAAGGATCCTATGGTTTCAAGGATCTTTGGTTTTAGGGGGTCAACAAAAACCAAAAACCCCAAAAAAGTCATCCCCGATTCATCTTCTTTGTGGATTACACTCTGTGCAAATTTATTTTTGTACGCAACACCCAGAGTACGAAAACCGCTTCGGCTGTATTCTTCGAAGCGCTGTTTTATTTGCTCCTTCATAGAGGCAATATCCGTCGTTTGGCCGGCGGTAGTTTCTGCCAAAGAACAAGCATCTACGATATTGGCTAGAGCACCTTTGGTGATCATCAAACGCTCCTCGTTCTTTGATACCAGAACACTCAGGCGCTTACGGGTAAAATCATAGGGGATCTCATCTAATTTTTGATAGCCTGATAAATCAAGTTTGCGGTAAGAACGGATTGACTCATCGATGGGGTTCGTAAATCCCGTTTCATAGAAAGCATTTAAATAAGTGTGAAAAAGAACCTTTTCACTCGGGTTCCCTGACAGATCCGACGCGGACTGTAAAACGACAATTCCTGTAGTTAAAGTTCCTGTTTTGTCAGAACATAAAACGTTGATACTGCCGAAGTTTTCGATAGAGGCAAGCCGTTTCACAATAACTTTTTGAGCCGCCATCCTTTTAGCGCCACGAGCAAGATTAATACTGATAATCGCGGGTAACAATTGGGGAGTTAACCCAACTGCAAGAGCCAAGGAAAAGAGGAGAGCTTCTAAGACCGGACGGGCTAAGTAAACATTGATCGCAAAGATCACTACTACCAGTACTAATGTCACTTCCATCAGAAAATACCCAAACCGTCTTATACCATGCTCAAATTCGGTTTCGAGGGGTCTTAGTTTTAACCTTTCTGAGACTTCTCCAAACATAGTTTTCTTGCCTGTAGCAATGACCAGCGCTTTCCCAGTTCCGCTGACCGCATGAGTTCCCATCCATAAGCTATTGGTTCGCTTGGCCATTAGAGTCTCAATAGGCAAAACGGTAACCGACTTTTCAACGGGATAGGTTTCACCCGTAAGTGTTGCTTCATCAACGAAGAGATCTTTGGATTCCAAAAGGTAGCAATCGGCAGGAATAAGATCTCCAGCATTAAGTATGACAATGTCTCCCGGGACTACCTTCTCGACAAAAATTTCTACCGATTTACCATCTCGAAGAACTGCTGTTTTTATTTTTACAATGCTGAGTAACTTTTCAACAGCGTTTGTGGCGCTATGCTCCTGCCAAAATCCGAGGATTCCACTCACCAGAACAATGGCTAGAATAATTAAAGCGTTGGTACGATCATGCAAGAAAAACGACAATCCTACCGCAAATAGAAGAATGAGAATAATAGGGCTTTTGAACTGTCCCAGGAGAAGTGTAAAAATATCTGTCTGCTTTTTAGGCTTTAAAAGGTTATCCCCAAAGCGTAAAGCGCGCTGCTCGGCTTCTTGGCTTGTCAAACCTTCCGCTTTTGCTTCAACCTGCGCGAAAAGTTGGTCTGCGGGGACACTCCAAAAACTTGGTTCACTAGGATTCATTGTCACCCTTCAGTGTTACAACAGATGGTTTTTTTGGCCAGGAGCAATTGCCTGGTTAATATGCAGCCAAGAAAAGATTTAAACTCTTATACATTGGGACGATTGATGAACATTAGGACTTTTTTTGTTCCGCTGATTTCATCGCTTCGTACTCAGCTGGGGTAAGACTCGGCAGCTTTTCCAGGTAAGCCACTATCGCCCAGATTTGGTCATCATTGTACGATGAACCCCAGGCAGGCATGGCGGTAAATTTTATCCCGTTCTTGGTGATCCAGAACAATTCAGCAGGCTTCCAGTCCGGCACAGTTTCGGCCAGACTTGGCGCTGTTGGCCAGAGCCCCTCGGCGATTTGACCGGATTTAACACCGGGAGCACCATGACAGCTTACGCACCTCATTTTATAAACTTGAAATCCTTCCCGCACCTTGACCGCGTCCGACAAGTCGGGCACTTCGATGCCTTTGGCGTGATATTGAACCGACCGGGTCATGCCATTATCCAACGCCCAGTTAATTACGCCGTTGTCATGATTCAACATGCTTATATCGTATATGCCTGAGTACATAAATATGAAGGCACCTGCCCCCAGAATCATAAGAACCGCAATAATCGTGACGGTGATCTTCTTCATTTGCTTTTGTTTCTCCTCATGATAGAAAACACCTGTAATCGATTAATTGCAAGGAGTTGAAGGAATTATAAAGTTTCTTGATTCATGCTCCCAACCAAACGAGTTCAATTCTTATCATCTGCGGTCGTCATTTTTCTTATGGCGCTTTTATTTCTATTCCTTATTCCTTTTTCACCCATTCTTGACAGGAAAGTACTTGCGAACTTTCGCCGCGATCTGTCGGTCCGTCATCTTATCCATCACTTCAACCTCAAGGATGCTTTCGTTGGATTTGGATTTCTCGATTCGCTTCTTCAGTTCGCCCGTTGCCTCGCCGGGGCCGAATATCAAGATCGATTTCACATCACCAATGGCCGCGATGACCTTGTCATAATAGCCGTTCAGGTGACCCGTAAATGAATTCTGTTGTCGATCATCCGCGGGAACCAGTAGTGCCTCATAGGGTGCTGTTGAACGCACGCCAGCGATACGTCCTTGTTGTTTTTCAACGTTTGATTTGATGACTTTTGTCGTTTCCCCTTTAGCTGAAACAAACACGATCACAGCCTCCCGATGGTCAATCCACAAACCCGCTGATTTTTTCACGAATTCTCCTATTAAGCGCCATTATTCTTTCTCTTCTTTCCCCTCGGCATTTTCTTTTTCTTCATTCTTATCTTCTGATCGCTCTTTTAGTTCAGCGGTTTTGGCTGCTGCCAGGTCTTCTTTTTTCTCTTTCGCCTCCATGGCAGCGGTTTCAATTTTTGATTCAACTATTTTTCCCGTCAAAGCATCCACATTGATCTCATGAACTTTTTTATCTTTTCCAACGATTTCGAAGGAATAAATCCATGCGTTATTTTCAAATTCTAAATCGCCCTCTTTAACCTTACCCGCATATACATTTAGTGCGATAGCTTGTGCTTTTTCCTTGGATATAACATTCGCAGGCGGAGTTGACTCAGCCATGCTGTAAGTGGGTGTCATCATAGAAATCAAAAACAAAAGAGCGCTAAGTCTTAAAACTATTGTGAAATTTTTCATGTAACCTCCATTATTTAGGGAGAGGACTTACCGATTAAGCAGTAAATCCTCTCCTTTAATTCTTTATTTACAGCAACCGTGCGTAGAGGAGGTAACAAGCGATAGATAGGTGCCCAACCCCTTCTTTTCTAAATGAAGTTTGTCTTCACGGCAAAGCCAGCCGATAGCTTGATTCAGGAGGGCCGTGTCACTTATACCGCTTTCCTTTGACAGAGTCTCAAGCGCCAACTCACCTTTTTTCTCCAATATCTGATAGATCTTGCCTGCTGTTTCGCCTATTCTCGTACATTGTTCGTTCATTTGGAGCCTCCTTGGTTGATCTTTGTATTAAGATTTATGACATCTGCCTTTATAGGTAAAAAATATAAAGTAAGAGGTGAGCTAAATTAACTCAGCCAGGACAAAGTCGGGCGCGCAAAAGCGGTAAAAAGCTACCGCGATAGTATGACGTGCTTGAATCCGCCTTTGTCCTCTACGAATTTCATATAGGCCTTCTCATTTCTTTGCTCGCCCAAAGACAAAGACTTGAAAGTACGATCTGATTCGCCAATCGGTGCATAGAAATAAAACTTAAAAGAGGGCCTGTATTTCAAAAAAAGATTGTATGTCTGGTATTCTCTATGCTGAAACACTCCCATAAAAAGCCACGCGCTCAAAATTGCCACCAAAAAAAGAAAGCCAAAAAGACCTCTTTTTTTGATGGACCTTTTTTCTGATCTCTCATTCACCGTAAAAGATTCCACGAGTTCAGAGTTTCAGCAAACCAATCAGGCGGCTCGTCTAATAAAGTGAGTGAAAGTCACCAAAGCTATCGTGCCAACAAGTGCTGTAATGCTAAAAGCTGCCATTGAACCCTGCTTGAACAGCCCTAACGCGCCGAACATCCAACCGCCAAGCACAGCCCCACCCACCCCTAACACCACGTCGGCAGTAATTCCAAACCCGCGGCGCTTCACGATAGACCCTGTCAACCAACCGATGATTCCACCAGTCAAAATAAATCCTACCCAATATAAAGTGTTATTTTCCGTTTTAGTACCCTCTTTTCCATACGTGCATTGGAGCAGGCAGTTCTTTAAGAAGAACTTCTTCCACTCTCGTAAATATTTTAAACTTAGGGCCGTTATAGTGAAATCAGGGCAAGCTCTCGATTGTCTATCGGGGAAAGACCATGAAGTTACAAGAAAAACTGATTTTCTTGTAGGCGCCTATAAAAGGTTAAGCGTATTTCTCAAAAAAGATAGTTTTAAAAAATTATCTAGAGCTGACTTTGAATTTCTGCGGCTGAGGCACGTTAAGAAAACGCGAATTACTTGGCGCAAGCTGCATTATGGGTCATCGACAATTCGAATTTAGCATTAAAGGCTTATCCGGTCACAAAATTTGCATTTTTCAATCGCTTAAATTCTAGCCAAGTCAGAATAATAATGATCATATCCAAAACTGTCAAAACAATTAATTCAGCAGAGCGTGTAAAAGTATACCGATATATTTGGTAGCCAATAAAAACGCTGAAAATAACCATCGCCAATGGATATGCCCAAAGCTTTCGTTTCCATAGTGATAGCGCCAAAAAGATTTTGATAAGTCCGTGTGACAGTAAATAAATTATAGAAAATAATCTGGTACCCATTGAAAAATTATGGGCAAGATTCATGAGGTAATTTGCAATTACATCGTGTGGGTCTTGGCTGAGTTCGTGAGATGTAACTGTCGCTACAATCTGTCGCGCCATTTCCGGGGAAACAAAAAAGAGAAAAATCCCAAAACCTATTTCTAACAATCCGTTAACTCCTTTAAGAAATATACCGATTTCAAATCCCTTATGAACAAATGAAGATACTGGTAAAACTTTTTTTATCATCGATAATGTTCCAATAGAAAAGCGCAGACTTCCAAAGTACTGGGTTTAATAAAAAAGTTGGGCTCGCAAAGCGTTTGCCTCACCCAAAATAAGCTCCCCGAACTATGCCCTTTGCGAACTCTTTGATTTCAAGTTCCAAGTGGCACGAGAGCGATCAAAACGCTGCCTCAATAGCTATTCTAGTGAAATCCTCTTCATTACGATCAAACCCAAAAGAATAGCCAAGTTTCAGAGTTATTTCATGAGGGAAAGCAAACCATACTTGGGGAATGATTGAACCTTCATTGGACCGGGTGTTGTATCTTACTTCGGTACCAAATCGAAGAAGCTCAGTCGCGTTATACCGCAGTCCCAAGGAAGGGATAAAGGATGCCTTGCCTGATCTTAAAGAAACTTCTTCTGGAAGATTCAAAGTTAAGTTCAATAGGTTAAAGTCTTTTGAAAGAATGAGTCGAGGCTCGATAGCCGGTTGTTGCCGACCTTCCTCATCTCTTTCTGTATTGGCCTCAACGGAAACAGCGACATCGACCGGCTTTTCATTTTCTTCAAAGAAACGGTAACGCGTTTCAAACCGTCCTGATTGGAAAACAGTATCTTCGTGTTGGACAGTTTCTATGGTAACTCGGCCATCAACCATCCAACGATCAGTAATTCCATGTTCAGCCGCTAAGTTATGACTAAGAAACGAAGCCTTTTTATTCGAATCGGCCTGCTTGCGATGCCCGTCATCAAGCCAATACTCAGCCTCTGTCTCTCCCTTTTCAAGGGTCATATAGACCAAGGTTTCGCCAATATAATCATCCCGATGAGCGAATGCTAATTTGTCATTAAAAAGAGTGGCTAGTAAAAATAAAATGAGGGGACCTAATTTAGTTTTCATTTGGCCGTTCTTTATTGGTAAGAATGTTCATGTTAGCCATGAGGCGTGAGTTTATTTTCTTGAATTGCATTCGATAACTATACTCCGGCTCATTAGGCTAGGTCGATGAAATTCCGACCTAGCCTAATTGCCTTATCTTTGCTTAAGAGCTATTTTACGTTTTCTACCCGAATTGCCCCATGACCATTTTCTTCCATTGAGTCGCCGTAAACCGTCACCTCAGCGCCCGGCTTGATCATTGCCGGTAAAGGTTCGTTAGCACTTTCCGGTTTTAACACATACAACGCTCCGGAAGCATCAACGACCGCCTCAACTACCGTTCCTTTCACCGTGACATCGGGACCGTACTTCCCATCAGCCATGGCAACGACAGACCCACTCAACATCAACATTCCCATCAGCACTGCGAGAATACTCGCCTTTTTCATGCAACATTCCTCCTTTATAAACCAACCTTACTGATGACTAATCAGGCCACCCACATAACTCATTGCCAATAGGTTCCAGATGCCTATCGCGGTCATGAATCCGTATAGGTAAGACCCTTTACCTTGTAAAACTTTCGGATTACGCGATTGCCAAATAAAGCGCAACACAACAATAAAGACAGTTAAAACCGCAAGCCAAAAATGAACTGTAATAGAACTTTGAAACCGGAAAGCGTTTTCCCAGCGATCCTGTATCCCAAGGATGAATTTGTTTCCGTGCCCCATGGTTAAACTACAATCATGAATACCCGCCGCCATGACGATAAATAACGACCAAAACGCGGTTTTCAGAAAATTGTTGGCCCATTTTTTGTATTCTTCATTCTTTTTAACCGTAAAAAGAACGAGAAAAAAAGCTTCAATTTCCAAAAAAACGATCGGAAAATGAATAAGCGCCGGATGCCATTGGTGAGGCGGCTCCGTGAATACACGATAAAATGGTTTTATTAGCTCCTCATTCATTCTTCCGCCACTAATAACTTATCCAAAATATTTTCAAATGCTTCAGCATTGTGATATCCATAGAAAACCTTCACGATTTTTCCTTCTCGATTGATAAAAACCGTTGTAGGGATTCCTATAAAGCTATACGCTTTGACGAGTTTTTGGTCTGCGATGATTATTGGGTAAGGAATTTCAAGTCGTTCGGCCAACTTTCGGACATCGCTTTCCTCTTGGGCATCGCTTGTTTCAGGGATCAGCTTAGAATCCGTAGCAGCTCCGATGATTTGTAAACCTTTGGGGTTGTATTTTTTATTCAACTTTATTAGTTCGCCGATTTCCTGGCGGCAAGGAGGGCACCAGCTTGCGAAGAAACTCAAAAGAACGGGTTGCCCCTTGTATTTCGTAAGCGATATAGAATCGCCTTTTAAGGAACTTATAGAAAAATCAGAAGCAACTTGCCCGTTGAACTGATCTGTCTCGTCCGGTTCTAGTGCCGCCCAAACAATAGAACTGACCGAAATAAACGCGAGCGTTATAAGAAAAATTTTCGTTGTTATTCCTGCCACCTGTTTACTTTTGCTGAACATTTAGCGATTCTTTCAATCCTTTGGCAAGATCTGTTGTCGACCCGATACCCCAATAATGAAGGAAAATCATTTTTGGGTTTTCCGTAGTCATATGATTGTGAATGGCGACGATATTGATTCCTGAAGATCGAAGCGCCCTTAAAACGCTCCGAAGCTCCGACTCAAACATCGCAATATCTCCATCCACAATGGCATTGGCGTCAGTTCCGGCAAAAGCTGCCCAAGTGTTCACTCCCATGTTCTTACCAACCTCACATTCGCAAGGCATCCTTGTTTTACGGCCGATGACAACTTTAAACATGCCGTTTTTAGCTTCACCCTTTACGCCCAAAATACTTTCGATGGTCTGTGGAGTAATAGAACTCTTGCCGGACATTGGCATCCCTCCAAAATCACGCGCAGGGTAAGAACACTTTGAGCGGATTTCTTTCACTTTATCCAGCGCCTTACGGATGGCAGGGGCAAGCTCTTCTACATTCCCTCGGCCCGAAATATGCATAAAAAATAATTTTGGTTCATCATAGAAAAAATGATTGTGTAGAGCTGTGACTTCAAGGCCGTTATCCAATGCAATGCTCATCACTGGATTTACTTCATCTTGGAATAAAACCAAATCTCCCATCACCATCATTCCTTCTTTGGGGTCTTTCATAAAACCCGCCCAAGATGTTAAACCCATAAAAGGATCTAACTTCATGCCATCGACAGTCACCTGAACATCGGTGCGAGGAAAACTGACTTTAAAAACTCCTTCTTTCTCATCATATTTACCTTTTGCGCCAGTAATTTCTTCGATGCGCTGATTGGTCTTCTCTGCCACTGTCGTTTTTTGGGCCCAAGCCGCGCAAGTACTTAAAATCATAAATAGGGTAAAACTAATTAAAATAGACACTTTTTTCATGCATGACCTCCCAGTTTAATTACCAAACCAATCAGTGCAGAACCAAGAATTAAAATAGGCTCAGGAACTTTCTTTGTTTTCCACAAAATAAACCCTGCCGTGATCGCGATAAGAGAGGTCGGAATATCAACGATAGATCTCCTTCCAAGAACAATCACGGCCCCGATAATAGCTCCCACAGCCTGCATCCAGCTCAGGCCACCATAAAGGGTATAAAACCACCCCAATAAGACAACCATGAGAAATGATGGGAGAACAAAAGCGATTCCTACAAGTGTTGCGCCAAGAATTTTGTAATCGACATAGCCCATGTAAATCGCAAGTTGTGCGGCAAGAAGGCCGGGCGCCAATTGTGCTAATGTGAGACCCTCTTTATAATCGGATTCGGAAATCCATTTTCTTTTTTCAACGAGATCACGGAACATGTATCCAACGAGCGCCACGGGACCGCCAAAACCAATAGCGCCCAGTTTCAAAGCGTATAGAACAAGTTGGTTTAAGGAATATGAGGGCTTTTCTTTATTGATCATTTGCCTAATGAGCGGCCAAAAGCAGCGTGTAAACCTTCGAACAGCGCAATACCACGAGACTCCAATTCGCCATCAGTGGGGCTTGTTAGAACCAATCCCTTCAAAACCTGAGCAATCCCCTCTGTTTCGGGGCGGGAATAAATGCCATCGCGCAAATCGATTTCATGGATAATTTCCGATAGGGGGTGCAGGGCGGGATCTTTCAAACCGAAAATTTTTATTATAGGGGCCTCAGCAAGGCTTACCAAGCAAACTAAGGTGATCTAGCCGGGAGAGAGTTCCCTAAGGTAGGGTTGCCACCTGTTAGCCAGTCTTATAGTAAAAGTCTCGTACTCTATCTGCAAGAATTGGTCTGTTATGGTTACCGATCAATATCCCAAAAGAGCTAAATTCTTCCGCTTTAAAACGATTATATTCCCCAGTTTTTCATGCGGAATTTTATTACGCTTAACTTTCTGAAATACGGCTTGGCGAGTTATACCGCGCTTTTTGGCTATTTCAGACAGGCTTACATAGTCTCTTTTGAATGAATCTTTATTCATGATGCTCGAAATGGTAGCACAGTGGTAGCATTTCCTGTTTTTTCAGGCCAATAAAAATTAATTACCCATTTAAAATAAATGGGTTACATCAACGTATCCCCCAGATTTTGTGCTTGGAGTCCGGGGGTATTTTTGGTTTATCGTCTATTTGAGGAGAGTTGCGCATACTTGCATTAGTATACGAGTTCAGAAGGGTTACGACAATAAATCTCTAAAAGTTAATGCGTCCACTGTCGGCTAGATTCGTCTATAGGTGGCAGCGACTGTATCCGTACTGTATCCCAAATTTTTCGTTCACGTGCCTATTTTTAGGCATTAATGAGAATGCCCTTCGGGGTCAACGTCAACGACCGCATCACCCAGATTCGGAAGATGGTGTTCTAATTGTTCTTCGGCCTCCTCCGCGATTTCGTGGGCATCTTCGACTGAAATATGCGGATCAACTTCGATCCCGGCTTGGATGTGGAGCTTATGCCCAATCCATCGGGCGCGGACACTAGTTACTTTTCTTACGCCCTCGACATGATGAATCGCGTGGTCGATCTCATCTAAAATATGCGGATCGACTCCGTCCAGCATCCGCACAAGAACTTCTTTTGCCGAATCCAAAACAATGAAAAGAATGGCAACGGTAATGACAAGACCGATAATGGGATCGGCAAGAGGATATCCAAAATGAATACCCAATGCACCGAATAATACTGCAAGGCTCGTCCATCCGTCCGTTCTTGCGTGGTAACCGTCCGCGATAAGCGCTGCGCTATTAATTTCTTTTCCTACCTTGATTCTAAAAATAGCTACGACTTCATTGCCCAAGAATCCGACAATGGACGCAGCGATAATCG
>OBEQ010868584.1_pt1 | contig 18396 bp, 22 predicted proteins | sample 1670901 | NCBI WGS metagenome assembly OBEQ01 (sample SAMEA104232315, study PRJEB22302) | groundwater metagenome | biome: forest; feature: aquifer; material: groundwater | place: USA | collected 2011-08-07 | depth 5.4 m
CAAACAAAGGTTATGGTGGGTTTTCATATTAAACTTTCTTTGTCCCATCATGGCTCGATCCCTCCCTTTTAAGGAAGGAATCGACCTATGAATCAAAAATCATGAGGACCGAGTTCTGCAACAGACCCGCCGGGAACCGGTATTTTTTTCTACTTTATTTGAAGTAACTATTTTTTACTGTCCAGCGGATTCGTCTGAAGAGATGGCGGAGGTGGGCTCGTAATAGATAGGAAGTGTAATGGCGAAGGTGGTGCCTTCGCCCAGTTTTGAGCGGACTTTCACTTCACCGCCGTGAAGTTCAATGATGTAGCGGCACATATACAGGCCCATACCGGAACCTTTGCCTGTGGGTTTCGTTGTGAAGCCGTAACTGAAGGCTTTCTTCATCACTTCATCCGTCATGCCCGCGCCATTGTCTGAAAATTCAATCAGCATCATCGCTGGATGAGCCGGACTTTCATGGGCCGTCACTATAATTTTCCGGTCGCGCCTGTCCGCCATTGCATGATAGGCGTTGATAAAGAGGTTTAAGAATACTTCCTGAAGCCGTTCGAGATCGCCTTTAATTAATGGAAGGCCATTTGGAACATCGAACGTGACTTCCGTCCCGGAAAGATTTTCCAAATACGTTTGAAATTGAACGAGCGGAAGCGTCTCCTCAAGCACGAGCTTCAAAGAAAGCGCCTCAAACTTGCCGTGCTCCGATTTCTTAAGAAGTCCCGTCAACGTATTCACGACTGCTTTGATGCGGCTGATGTTTTGTTCCATTTTTTGGAAGATATCGAGAACGTCGCGCACTTTAAGATCGGGATTGCTTCGGTGTTTCAAAATCGCGCGGCTGACGTTCATGGAAAGAATCGTGAGCGGATTGTTGACTTCATGGCCGACGGATGAAGCAAGACGGCCCAAGGTCGCCATTTTTTGTTCGTGAATGAGTTGCACATGCGTGTCGCGGAGTTTTTTGTTCGCGACTTCAGTTTCGTCCAAAGCTCTCAACAAATTGGATTGGGCGGTATTGAGTTGTTCGTTAATGACTGCAAGCTCCTTAGCTTTTTCAATGGCTTGATCGTAAAGCCTAGCGTTTTCGATCGCGATGGCCGATTCTTGAGCGAGCGTATAAAGCACGTTCAAATCCTCATCCGAATAAAAATCACCGGATCTTTTCTCCCCTAAAATAAGGACGTTCCTCAGCCGTTCACCCAAATAACTCGGCACGCAGCAGGCCGCTTGAAGTTCTTCCATCCTCATTTTAATCGCTTGAAAATCATACCTCGCTGCCTTTTTTGATTTCGGATTTCGTTCGCCAAACTTCGCAGCAAATCTGCCAAGCTTTGTGGCGGAGATTTCGGATTTCGGATTTTGTTCAGCCCATTCCTTGACGCGCTCAATGTCAAGCGGTGTACGTTCATCATTCAAGTAACCAATCAGCGGATCGTTTGTATTGAAAATATGACCTTGCTTGAGCCGGCCTGTTTGAGAATAACCTCGTGAATAAGCAAACTTAAAATAATTATTCTTTTGATCATGCATCAAAATGGCTGCGCTCTTCACCCGAATCCGCATGGTCACGAAATGGGTCACCAAACTCAAGAGCTGATTCAGACTTTTGATCTGCGAAATTCCCGCCGAAGCATCCCTGAGGAGTTTCCGGTAATCGTACTTCTTCTGAAACAAAAACCGATCGGTGAGATTAATGAGGAACTGTTTGAGCGGTTCATATCCAAGAACGATTAAGAAAACGCTCACAAAAAGCGAGAGAATTTTTCCGGTCGTGCCATGAACATAAGCGCTGAAGAATTCCTGGGTGAGAAAAGTTACGAAGGCAAACACCCCAAACGCAAATGAAAAAAGACCCGCAAACACCAAAGTCTTCCTGATAATGACTTCGATGTCCAATAACCGGTATCTCATAATTGCATATGTCAAAAGACCAAGAGTAACTAAGATAAAAACAAAACCCGGTGGGTAGAATTCTATTCCGTAATTGACTAAAAAATCCAATGAAGCAGGTAAATATGCAAGAAAAGCAAAAAACACAAACCGAGATTGATTCCGGTTGCTAGAAGGACTTGTTTTTAAGTTATGTGCCAAAAGAAAAGCGGTGCGAATCGCAAGCGATACCAAAACAACCAAAAACAAAGGATGAAGGATGCCCGCTTTTGGATAGTGGCCCCAAAAGAAATTATAGTAACCGTTAATTACATAATTACTTCCCCACAATAAACAAAACATCAACAAACAAAATAAATATCCACTAATAACTAATTTTTGGTCCCGCTTTGAGTTCGCAAAACCAACAAAGAAATGATAAAGCGTTAAAGGAATAAAAATAATTCCAGAGTAACCAATCTTAACAATGATTTGAGCAAAATTTTGATCAACAGTAGAAAATAAGAAAAACCAAGAGAGTTGCCACCATGCTGTAACGAAACAAGCCAAGCCCAAAGTTGTATTTAAAGCAGTCCGGTTGTGCCGTGACAAAACAAAAATGGCTAAAGCACAAAAAAAGATGGAGCTTACTAATGGTGGGAACGCATATGCATTAAAAATCATACACTACTTTCCAGATATCGATTCTGGAATTCCTACTTCAACACGTTTTACTAAATCATAAATTTCAGACGGAATGCGGCAAAGATTACCATCCCTACTGTTCGCAAAGGTTACCTTTTGATCACCAGTAGCCACAATTTTGCTATTATCATCACGAAAATACTCAAACAGCATAACAAAACTCATAGGTAAAATTTTGGCCGTCTGAATCTCGAAACGAACAACATCACCGAAATACAAATGGCCTAAAAATTTTATAGAACAACTGTGCGTAATCATATCAATAGAGGCCGCCATTAATTTCTTGTAATCCAGCTCTCGCTGTAAGATTAACTCGCGTGCTACTCCTTGCCACTTAACAAAGTTAGAAAAATAAACAACACCTCCCATGGCATTAGTCTCGCTAAGAGACACCGTGTGCCTTAGTGCAAAACTTTTTGTACGTTCGGCTGGATTTTCTTTAAGTCCTAAGTATTCCATAATTTAAGCATCTGTGCGTTTAGAAATTTTCGTCTCGATGATTTTTACTAAATCGTTAATGGTTTGTAACTCCGTATCTTGCCAATTTATACTTTCGATTAACTTAATTTGCAACTTTTCTTCTAATAGCGTGATTGAATCCATTATATCAACAGAATCTAAGCCGAGGTCATCTTTAAGGTTTGAATCTTCGCAAACATTGTTCAGATCTAACTTGAAGGTTTTCGATAAAAGTTCCCTCACGTCTTCCAAAATCTGTTTTTCTTTCATCTCATCTCCTTACCACTACCACTGCATTATTTGAGCCGAAGCCAAAAGAATTACTCATTGCAACATCAACTTTGTGCTTTTGGGATTGATTTGGCACATAATTTAGATCGCATTCCGGATCTGGTTCTTTTAAGTTTATTGTCGGATGAATTTCCTGGTTTTGAATAGTGAGAATAGAAACGATGGCTTCAATTGCACCAGATGCACCAATTGTGTGGCCAATCATTGATTTAGTGGAACTGATGGGAATTTCGTAAGCTCTTTTTCCAAAAACTCGTTTAATCGCTTTGGTTTCAGCAAGATCATTATAAAGTGTACCTGTCCCGTGGGCATTGATATAATCAATTTGGTCAGGAAAAATATGCGCATCATTTAACGCAATTTCCATAGCTTGGGCTGCATCTATCCCGTTGGGTTCAGGTGCTACCATATTATAAGCCCCGCAATTGGAACCGTAACCTAGAAATTCACTATAAATCTTGGCCTTTCTTTTTTTGGCATGTTCTAAGGTTTCAAGTACAAGCATCCCAGCTCCCTCACCTAATACAAAACCATTGCGATTTCGGTCAAATGGGGTTGAAGCTTCTTCGGGACGACCATTTCTTGTGGAAAGACACCTTAAATTTCGATACGCAGCAAGTGCAACTGGCGTAATAGCGGCTTCAGCACCACCTGAAATACAAACATCAATAATGCCAGCTCTTAGCATAAGAAGCGCTTGACCTAAAGCATTCGCTCCTGAAGAACAAGCCGTGGAAATAGCGTAATTAGGACCTTTAATACCGAAAGTGATACCGATATAACTTGATACTGCGTTGGGTGAAACTCTCGGCACTGCACTTGCCATCACCTTAGCAGGTCCTCCTTCCTGAATTATGTTAGTAATTTGTTCTTCGTGAAATAGAATTCCGCCGAGCCCTGTTCCAATCACAACACCAACTCGAGACGAATTTGAGTCATCAATTGAAAGCATTGAGTCACCAATGGCCATCTTGGCTGCACAAACACCCAATTGGGCGAAACGATCCATCTTTCGATAAACAGCAGGAAGCAAATACTTTGACGGGTCAAAATCTTTGACTTCAGCTCCTATTTTAATTTCAAAATCTTTTATATCGAAAGCTTTAATGCAATCAATTCCAGAAGTACCCGAAACACAAGCCTTCCAAAACTCATCGAGGGTTTTCCCATTGGGAGACAAAACACCCATCCCGGTAATCACAACCCGAGGCTTCTTCATAAATATTCCCGAATCGTCATGAGGAGCTTGGAAAGATCAAATGGCTTAAGAATTACTTCACCGAGGTGCTCTGCCTTAAGCTGATCACTCATTTCAGCGTAACCTGTGATAAAGATGATCGGGATGTCTTTTCTTATTTTCTCATCAAAAAGCCTTCGCATTTCACGGATTGCTTCAACTCCATTTTTGCCGGGCATACGGATATCGGAAATAACTAAATCAAAAGATTCCTCTCGAGCTTTGCTAATTGCTTCATCAGCGCTTTGAGCGAGGCTTGTTTCATAACCCTCCCGTTTCAAAACTCTATTAACGCTCTCCAACACAAGATGGTCATCATCAATAACAAGGATTTTTCTCATGAATTTGCTAGCTCGTTTGCAATAACCTTTTCCCATCTACAATTGGAAAGCTGATTGTGACTGCTGTTCCGTTCCCGGCTCGACTAGTTACATTGATCTTGCCACCATTTCTCTCGACCAATTGCTTCGTAATATAAAGCCCTAGGCCTGTTCCATTTTCGCCTTTGGTGGTATGAAAAGGTTCAAAGAGGTGTTTGGCTTGGTCTTGAGGAATCCCCGTGCCTGTGTCTTTGATTTCAAGAATCAGTTTAGAAGTTTCAAGTTTCGAACTTAAAGTTAAAACTCCGCCCTGTCCTTTCATCGCATGACAGGCATTTACGATCAAATTGAAAAGGATTTCTTCGAGTTGTCTTTGATCGGCTTGGATGGAAGGCAAATCTTTTGGAAGATGATTCCTGATGTGAATCTTATCCAGTTCAAATTCATAGGAAATAAGGTCTAAGACAGTTTGAAGAGCTTCAGGAATGGAAGCTTTGGATTCCCTCGTTGTCTCTTCTGGCGCAGGTTTAGCGAAACGGTTGAGTTTCGTAATCACGTCAAGGGCGCGATTCACTTGATTCAGGGCCCTTTTGGAAATTTCAAGAGGTTCTTTGTGGGGAAGACCTTCTGCTACATTTTCCACATAAGTTTCAAGCAATCCTTTTACTGCATAAAGCGGATTCCTGATTTCATGATTGATGCTTGAAGCTAGAAGACCAATGGTCGCTAACTTCTCACGTTGGAAAGATTGGGCAATTTGCTCTAAGTCAAAGAGCCTGTGACGAATCATGAAGTAGGCCATTATGAAGGGATAAACAGGCATGAGAAAAAGATTGTATTGAGGAAAGAAGATATCGTAAACCGGAAGCATAATAAAAGTTCCTCCAACAAATCCAATTAACGTGGCAATAAAAAACCCTGTGAATTGCTGTTTCTGTTCTCCGCTTGAAGATTTGATTGCACTCCATAGCTGTGAAAAACCTAATACGACGGCCAGACAATACATGATGAAGTAAAAGGTTAGCAAAGGTCCCGGTCGCGAATAATGGGGAAAACCAACCGCTGGGCGTAGTCCTACCACAAACCACTTGGTAGTAGAAAAACACAAGGTTAAAAAGGCAGTAAGGTAAAAACCATAAACAACTTTTTTATATTTTTTGCTCCTTCCAGCCATAATAGAGGTAAGTTGAAACCATGCGACTGAAATCAAACCTGCACTCCCATGAGTCAATCTAGCGCAGAATAATGCGACATCATAGGAAGCGTTTGAACTGATAACTATTGACCATGCCGTGCCCCAAATCGTAACGAAAATAGAAAAAACAAAATAAGCTTTTCCGATTGAATCCCGACGCTTAAGCAATACGAGAAGCGATATAAAAAAATTACAAAATGAAAAGAAAAGCAGCGCGAAATTATACGGATTCATCCCAACCACCTGTTTGATCGTCCCATGCGGGACGACTCTTCTTGAAAGAATCGAAGAACGCACTCAACATACAACCACCGCCTGCGCGTTCTTTGCAAACAGGTGGTGGATTCATCGGGCTTTAAACTCCAACATTAAACTCCAACATAGGGCTTCAAAAATTGGAAAATTGATGACATTTTTTAAGTGAAATGGACGTCGTTTCAAATGACGAGACAGCGCTTTACCATTGTGATTGAAGCCATTCAATGCCATTTGGAAAACCTTCTCTTAATCAGCTAAATTCAATCAGCCGATCCTCAAATTTTCAACTTCGACCTTTGGAGTCTTGCCAGAAAAACCAAGGTAATCAGACGCAGAGAGAATTTCGATCCCAACGACTTCACCTTTGGCTCCATAATTCACCGCAACATCTTCTGTGAGATGCTGAGTCGTCACTTCCCTTTTCCCTTTGATAAAACGAAAATAAATCGCATCCACCGTTGGATCATAAGTAATTTTCATACTCGAACCTCCATTTTAGAAATAGAACACATACACTGTAACCACCACATAGCAACCTTTTTCTTCCACCACAACAGGCATTACTTGTTTCACTCTATATTGCTTCCCCGCCCATCGTTCATTATATTGAAAATTAAGACGAAATCCGACTCGACCTTTCTTCGCTAGAACCTTCTCACCCGCCGTAATTGCCTCTGAAACCTCAGATCTTGCTGCGCCACGTTCTTCCATTTGTTCTAATGCGTGTTTAGAAAATATAATTTTCATTTTTCATGAAGTTTGGTTTTAAAACTCTAACACAAACCGTGTCCCCTTGTTTTCCTCACTTCTTACAGAAATCTTCCCACCATTTCTCTCAACCAATTGTTTGGTAATGTAAAGCCCAAGACCTGTTCCATTTTCATCTTTCGTGATAAAAACAAAATAAATTCGTCCTATAGCATCATTACGTTTAAACCAAATAAGCAATCCAATGAAAAAAACTGCCAAAGGCAAATAACAAAACCGAGAAATTATACGGATTCATCCTATCACCTGTTTTTGCTCGTGTTTCAGTTCAGCTCAAGTGCTCTGAAACACGTTCATTTCCTTTGGAGATCAAAGAGCGCTCACACTTAAGGGTATGCGCTCTTTTAAAACAGGTGATAGGATCATCCCAACCACCTGTTTGATCGTCCCGTGCGGGACGATTCTTTTTCAAAGAATCAAAGAACGAGCTCAACATATACCACCGCCCGCGCGTTCTTTGCAAATAGGTGGTGGGATCATGTGAATGATTGGCCCTTTAGCATTTCATATCCTCGCATCACACTATCGCAAATCAACTGAACCAAATTTTTGAAGTCGCCCATATCGCCCTTACCCAAAGCAAAATAATAGGCATAACGGTCCTCAATTCGAATAATGGCTGGGGGGTAACCACGACTGAGAAGTTGCGTGATCATGAGAAGCCTTCCAACCCTCCCATTGCCATCGAAAAAAGGATGGATGCTTTCGAATTCATAATGATCTCGAGCAATCTTCTGAATCGGATTTTTGCCGTATCGATTGATGGAGCGAATCAATTTTTTCATTTCAAGCGGAACCAACTGCGCGGCCGGAAGCGGTTTTTCGGTATTGGTAAGATTCACAAAACCGGTGCGATACTTGCCCGGAAGTTTGTCATGAAAATTGTACATGACAATGGAATGCAGTTTTAAAATATATTCCTCATCAATATGGAATCCCGCTCGCACGCGAGACATCATTTCCAAAAGCGCATTTCGATGATTGATGGCTTCCAAAATCTCAAGCGGCTCTTTGCCCTTCACTTGTTTACCTTCAAATGCCTGCGCCGTTTCTTTGATGGTCATTCGGCTTCCTTCAATCGCATTTGAATGGTAAGTCACCTCAAGAAAAAAACGATCTCGAAGGGATTGATTTTTCTTTAATATTTCAATGGGATTTTGAATCGTCTTCTTAAGTTTGAAGATAATCGGTGACAAATCAATATACTGCTTAAAGAGTTCGTCAATCCGTCTCGCCTGCGAAGGATGCGGTCTTACTCCTGAGTCCACCCAACGATAAACCGTGCGGTACGTCACCTCGAGTGAACGAGCCAATTCAGAACGAGAGAGTTTTGTTTCTTTCAGTAATCTTTGAAGTTTCTCACGATCGGATAATAGATATTTGTTCATGACATATGTCCTATTTTTTGTAACCGGTTCAAGTATACCATATGTCATATCTTAAATTCCAACGTAAAGTTGAAATCGTAGCGCGAAATTATACGGATTCATCCCTCTTTCCTACCTCGAATCTGCCCCTTAAAAAAACGTTCACATACGGTCATAAACTGTTTAACCTCCTTTTGAACTTGGCGGGTTTCTGCCAGATTGATCTTAACGAAATCTTCGTAATCGCTATCCAAGCGGCGCTCATAGCTCCGCGAAAGGCTCGTGCGGTTTCTTTATCGATAAGACCGCTTTTGACAAAGTGCTGACCAAAAAGGGAGATGACACCACTGTGCTTTGAAGCATCCAATCGTTTCAAAGCAAGGAGAGCACGAGCAGAATAAAAAGCCGCGTAGTAAAAGCGGTTGAGCGCACTTTCATAGGAACCTTTCCGAAAGAGAGAAACCCCATCACGATAAGCGGCCTTTGCCCGTTTGAATCGGTAGCGGGCCAATGAGAAAATCTCGCGGCTCATAACCGAATTCCTTCCTTGACCACATTGGAAACAAAGGGGGTCATGCGCCATAGCTGAATAGAGAAAATCCGTGCAGGAACTACTCGTGGCGAAATAAAAACGCCAAACTCTAAGTTAATGTCAAAGGCGGCGTCGATCACTTGATTCTTAACATTGGAAGACAAACGATGCACAGCAACCAACACGTCGATATCGGAATCTGCTTTCCCTTCACCGCGTGCTTTGGATCCGTAAAGTCGAATACTCGCAAGATTCCCACCCAGCGATCGTTTAACCCTCGAAACAAACTCGAGAAGCGCTTTCCTTTCCTTGCCTTTTAAGCTGACTCTTGCCATTTTTGTTTCCTCCAACAACGCGGTATAGCTGATAAACGAACTCAGATGCCACTTATGCTATTTTAAACTCCAATATGAAAGACGTCCCTTTGTCTTCCTGACTCTTCACTGCAATCTTTCCACCGTTTCTCTCAACAAGTTGTTTCGTAATATAAAGCCCAAGACCTGTTCCATTCTCACCTTTGGTGGTATGAAAAGGTTCGAAAAGGTGTTTGGCTTGTTCGGATGGGATACCTGAACCGGTGTCTTGAATAATTATCCTTACTTTGTCTGTCATCCCCGAATGTTTCAATCGGGGATCTATGACCTGTGGATTCCCGCTTGCGCGGGAATGACAAGGAAACATTTCGCTCGCAATGACGAGTTCTCCCCCTTCTTTTCCTTTCAAGGCATGACAGGCATTGACAATCAGATTAAATAATATTTCTTCCAGTTGTCTTTGATCCGCTTGGATGGAAGGAAGTTCCGGATCGATTTGATTGATGATTTTAATTTTATCGAGTTCAAATTCATAAGAGACGAGATCTAGAACGTTTTGAATTGCCTCTTGAATAAAAGCGTGGGACGTGGGACTTGGTTCGTTGTTCGCTGGTTTAGCGAAGCGGTTGAGTTTGGTGATGACATCTAAGGCTCGTTCGATTTGAGTTCTTGTTTTCTCCGCAACTTCCATTGGATCCTTCTGCTTCAAACCTTCCTTGGTTAGTTCAACATAATTATCCAAAAGCCCTTTGGCAGCATACAAAGGATTTCGAATCTCATGATTGATGCTTGAGGCAAGGAGTCCAATCGTAGCAAGCTTTTCACGTTGGAAGGATTGGGCAACAACCTCGAGATCAAACAGACGGTGCTTCATCATAAAATAAAACATCACGAAAGGATATACCGGAATAATAAAAACTGTGTAAGGAGGAATGTTGATCCCATAGATGGGTAGAATGGTACAAAAGCCTCCGATAAACCCGATTAGCGTTGCTATGAAAAGCCCGTGCACTTGCTTCTTTTCTTCACCGATTGAAACTTGAATCTTACGATTAAGAGTCATAAATCCTAAGCCAACACTTATGACAAATACAGCCATATAAAAATCTAATACAGGCCCTGTTTTTGTGTAATGTTTAAAACCTATAACTGAAACAACCTCAGGAACAAAATAAGGCGTGAAAAAGAAAAGGATACTAAAAAAGGCGATGAGATAAAAAATATTCAATAATTTTTTATAACGAGGGTATTCTTGAGATACTTTTGAACAAAAATGAAACCATAATATTCCCACAAGCCCACCTACGCAATGAGACAGCCTTGAATAAGTTAGAGCCATTTCGTAGGAAATGTTTTCGCTCACCATCAAAGCCCAAAGGCTTGCCCAAATTGCTACACTGCAACTGAAGATAAAATAAAATTTTGCGATTTCATCTCTTCTCTTAAGTAAGATTAATAAGCTCAATGTAAACGTGCAGGATGCAAAAAACAACACCGAAAAATTATACGGATTCATTGGGATTTACGGTAAACATCCAAAAAGTCAAGTGGAGAAAATACCCTCATTCCCTGGCAAAACGCTTTGGGAAAATGTTTCAAATTACCGATGACAAGACATTCCGCTTTCCCTGCCAAAGCAACTTCAAGAAACATCTGATCAGCTTGATCTGGCAAAGATTTTGGAAGAGGTTTTGCCACCACTCGTTCACCTCGAACTTTGAGTTGTTCTAAAAAAGCTTCCATCTTTTTTGAGGCAAAGCCAAATTTGGGCCGAGCAAGCACTATCTCATATTCCGAAAAAATCCGCGCGTCATAACAAAGCCGAAGCGTCAGATCAGAAACCATTCGGACAACCGCGCCAGGTGCTCGATAGGGAGAAAGAAATCCAGAAACAATCACATTCGTGTCCAAAACAATCCTCATTTGGAACGCGCTTTACGGACGGCTTCGATTTCACGGTTGATCTCTTCCAAAGTCATTTTGTCGCGGCCAGTCTTTACGGATTGGGTCTGGATGGCTTCCACCGCTTCAATGGCCCTTGCGGTTCGAATCGCATTCATGGATTCCTCGAGCGTTTCCTCAGAAGTAGGAGAAAGAATGGCGATCGGCTTTCCATTGGACGTGATGACAAGCTCCCGCGTCTCTTTAAGCCGCTTCCAAATTTCGGCTGATTTTCCTCGTAAGTCTCTTACGGAAACAAACTTCATAGGTAACCTCCTCTGTCACTCAATAGTGTACACGATCGTGTCTCATATGTCAACCCGACCTTATCGCTGATTTACTCCTTATCTTCGCCCCCTTGGCAGACCCGCCCAGTTTTGTGGCAGGCTCTTATCCCACACTGATTTTAAACTCCAATACGAAAGACGTTCCTTTGTCTTCCTGACTCTCGACTGAAATCCTGCCACCGTTTCGTTCCACGATTGAATTAATCTCCATAATGAGTGCGGGCGCGTTTGACATAAACAATGCGATTTTTTTGATCGATGGAATAAACGATTCGATCCTGAAAAGTAAGTCTATAGGAATAATTACCCTCTAAATCCCCTATCAATTTTTTACCCTGAAATGGGTTTTTCGAAATGGCTTCCATGAGAATGTCGTAAAGCTTTTGTTTCAACTTAGGTGTCAGTTTTTGGACATCCTTTTCCGCCTGGTGAGTGATTCGAATTTGGTAATCACGCGTGCTCATTTACCAAAAACTTCTTTGATGGATCTGGTTCGACCTGCTTTGATATCCTCTTCCGCCTTCCGAATACTCTTAAGCATTCTAGGAATCGAAAGCAGCTCAAGCGTCTCAAGAAGGCTTTCATAGTCTTCTTGTGAAATTAAAACAGCATCCCCGTTCTTAGAAGTAATCTTAACCGGAATGTGCGCCTTCACCGATTTTTTCACAAGTGCAAAGAGGTTTTGTCTGGCTTGACTTGCGGTTAATGTGGTCATTGACCCTCCTTTTGAGTTAGGTACTGTAACTTGTACGTACAACTTTACGTACAAGTTAAGTATATCACCCCACCCATAAGACTTCAAGAAGCAATTTTAAATTTAAGCACGAATTTCGTTCCTTGCCCTTCTTTGCTATTAACCGAGACTTTGCCAGCATTTCGTTCAACCAACTGCTTTGTAATATAAAGCCCAAGACCTGTGCCTTTGTCACCTTTTGTTGTGTGAAAAGGTTCGAATAAATGCTTGAGGTGTTCTTGAGATATGCCGGTTCCTGAATCCGTGATCTCAATAGTGATGCGTTCTGCGTGCTGAGTACTGCGTATTTCAAGAATCCCTCCTTCCCCCTTATCCCTTACCCCTTGTCTCTCTTTAATGGCATGACAAGCATTCACAATCAGATTAAAGAGAATTTCTTCAAGTTGGTGTTGATCGGCTTGGATGGGAGGAAGATCGTTTGGAAGATCATTCTGAATATGGATCTTATCGAGTTCGAATTCATAGGAGACGAGATCAAGGACATTTTGAAGAGCTTCAGGAATGGAAGCGTGGGACGTGGAACTTGGTTCGTTGTTCGCGGGTTTGGCGAAGCGATTGAGTTTGGTGATTACATCGAGGGCGCGAGTGATTTGATTAAGCGCTTTATCAGTTATTTCTTCAACTGGCTTCCGGCTGACACCCTCCTTAAAATTCTCGAGAATTCCTCGAGCGGCATATAAGGGATTACGAATTTCATGATTGATACTCGAAGCGAGAAGACCGATCGTAGCGAGTTTTTCACGTTGAAATGCTTGGGCGATGGCTTCGATGTCAAAAAGTTTATGGCGGATCATGAAGTACGTTATGATAAACGGATAAATAGGCAAAACGATCAAATTATATTGAGGAACCATGATATCATAGATTGGAAAATAAGCGAAAGCGCCTGCGGTAAAACCGATCGCTGTCGCAATAAAAAGGCCACGGATCTGCACAGCTTCTTCTTTTAGAGATCGTTTAATTTTAGCGCGCAATTGAAACAAACCCATGGGGACAAAAATAAAATAGATAACCGTAAAAATATCGTAAACAGGCCCGCGGCGGTGATAGTACAAAAATTCCCGCGTTGGAGCAACTTTCGGAATGAACCATGGCGTAAAGGTAAAGAGAACGATAAACCCTGAGATAGCGTATGAGGCAATCAAAATTTTCTTATGTCGCTCTACACTCTCATTGATTACGAGTGTCAAATGCAGCCACGTAGGAACTACGAATACAGCTACCGCCTGTCCAAGCCTGCCGCAAAGCAGAGCCAAATCATAAGTTGAATTCTGGCTGATCTCGACTGCATGAAAACAAGCCCAAAGACTGACAAATATATTGAAAATAAAATAAGCGCGACCAATAGAATCTTGACGTTTAAGAAATACAAGAAGAGCGAGAAAAAAACTGCCGACCGAAAAAACCATCATGGCAAAATTATACGGATTCATTTTAAATGCCTAATCCCCATAATGAATTTGAATGCGTTTGATAGGGACCATCATTTGCCAAAAATTTCCTTGACAGATTTCTTTTTCTGATTCGTTTTCGTTTCACAAAATATCTCCATGCAAAAAGCTAACACTGCTTGAGAAATCGCCTGATTTCGTCGTGCGATCCGACTAACAGAAATTCGATCGTATCCTTTACTTTTCGGAAAATGATTCGGTCGGCAAGACCCGAACGGATTTCCCAAAGTTCATTCCGTAAGAGTTTAAGACCAAGTCCATGTGGAAGTTTTCTCGTCTCAAAAAAAGCGACGGTAAGCTGAATGGCTTTTTTAATGCGATCCTTACGCGCTGAATCTAAGCTGCGAACACTACGCTCGAAGGAAGGGCTGACGTAATAACGCATCAAGGTTTACAATTTTTCTAGATGTTTTAGGAAAGCTTCCGCCGATTCAAACTTCTTTCCACCCTTTTCCCTAGAAAGCTCAAGAAGCTTTGTAAGTTCCTCCTCGGTGTACTCTTCACCTGCAGGTTTAATCTCCATTCGTGTGAGCCGAATGGACTTTGCCTCTTCATCCAACACAAAACCTACCACATCACCTTTTTCCTTTAGTCCTAAAGTCACCCGAACCTTCTTAGGAAGCGTGATCTGACCTTTGGGACCCAGTGTTGCCGTTAGCCAATGCATGTAAGTTCTCCTTTCCTTACTTCCTAGAAGTAAGGATACCATGAATTCTTACATAAGTCAAGAATGGATATGAGTTCGTGGACCTGTTAATTCGGTTTAGGAAACGTTACGGTAAAAGTGGTTCCCGCGCCTAATTTCGATTCAACGCCGATATCTCCATTATATTTTTTGACAATTCCGTAAGTCACGGCGAGGCCAAGTCCCGTCCCTTTTCCCACATCCTTCGTCGTAAAAAAAGGGTCAAAAATTCGATTCATGTTTTCCTTAGGGATTCCGTGGCCATTGTCCTTCACCTTAAAACCCACGGCACCGTTTGAGGCAAACGTCTCAATCTGAATCTTTCCCATTCGGCCGGTGTTTTCGACCGCGTCCTTCGCATTGAGAATCAAATTTGTAAGAACTTGCGCAAGCTCACTGTTGTTTGCACTGACATAGGGAGCGTCCCCGCTATTTTCCATACTAACTTCCACATTCTCTTGTTTCAGTTGATACTCCAAAAACGAAATGGTGTTCTCAACCACACGATTCAAGTCAATCTTCTCTGTCATAACATCCGCATCTGACTTCCGGGCATATTTCATAATTTTCTGGATGATTTCGCGGCAACGCTTCGCCCCTTCCTCGATGAGATCGATGCTTTCCGTTTCCCTTTCGTCCTTAACGTCCAGCTTCAGCAATTGAATATTCGTTAAGATGGCGGTCAAGGGATTATTGATCTCATGGGCTACTCCGCCAGCGAGTGTGCCAAGGGTAGCGAGTTTTTCGGCTTGGATCAATTGCTTCTGTGCGTCTTCAAGCTCTTGCGTTCGCTGCCTTACCTTTTCTTCAAGCTCCTCGTTCCATTTTTGAAGGTTCTCGTGCATCTCAATCAGCCTTAAAGAATTTGAAAGGGCAATGGTGGCAGCCCGCCGAAATTCCGACAGGAACATGACTTCAGCAGAACGAAATGGTTTGAGGTTTGCCTTCTGACCCAGATTGATCAAACCAATTAATTCCCGATTTAAAACCAGCGGAACCGCGACTCGAACGCCCAACCCTTCGAAAAAACGTTTCGCCTGATCCTTTACACGTTCAAACCGCGGATCAATATCGACGAAATCTACCAGGGCCACTTCGTCTTGCTCTTCAAGCCACCGAATAAACGTATTGTTGTAAGATGGTTCTGCGCTCCCATCCGTCTCCGCATCGATCCGAATGAGACTGGTGTTACCTCCGTGCTTCAAAAATATTTGAACTTGATCAACATAAAGAACGTCTCGAAGCGTTTGAACAATATAATGAGCCAATTCCTCAAGGTTCTTTAGATAAACAAGATTTTCGCTGAATTTGATTAGTTCCTTTTCCAAATCGTACTTCCGCCGCTGGAAAATATGATCGATCCACGGCTGAATGGTTTTTGCGTAAATCATAAACAAGCAGAAAAGTCCTACTCCAAAAACGGATGAAAGAATAGGATGAATATATAGGAAGAGATCCTTGAAACAATAGACGGTCAAGCCCAAAGGCAAAAATACGAGTGACGAAAGTGCCGCCCAAATCAATGTCTTATGAATAACGGTTTCGATATCCATAAGTTTATAGCGGACGATGGAATAAGCAACGATCAAAAGCCACGAAAGAACGGTAATGTATCCAAATGGATAAAGCGGAACCGCACTGAATTTAGGAATGAAATCGCAAGCTCCAAAGAACGTAATGAGGTAAGCAATGATCATGTAATCATATTGCTTCCGAAACCGAGGCCTTATTTCTCGAGATCGTCCCAGAAGAAAATTCCGAAGGGCCATCGAATAGTAGAGGACGAAGAAAGCAACAAAAGCCGTTGCGATCGGTCCGTAGATGGGGTAAAACCCCCAAAAATACCTTCTGGCTCCCACAATTCCATGTCGCGTCAACGCAGAAGAAAGAAAGAAGAACAAAGCGGTCGCGTAACCGATCGCAATCCATCTTTTTCTTCCAACGGACCAACCGGCCCAAGCCACGGAAAAGAAATAAATACTGGGCGCAATATGAGCAACGCCAAAAAAGGCAAAATATTTATACCAATTGAGAGCCAAGGCTTCGTAACGACTGCAGTAAACAAGCGAAATCCCATAAAGCCAGATGCAACTGCTCATGCAAATAATGAAAAAAGAAATGTTGCGTGACGATTTTGGATTCTGAGTTAAAACAAAAATACCGACCAGCAAAAGAAGTGTAGACACCGCAAGAACGGGTGCAGCAAATGGATTCAAAAAGTAGTCGTAAGCGTTCAGGAACGACATAGATTATTTTGCCATGGGGCGCGATAACTTTTTATTTTTCAATATCTCTGCAATATCCTTCTCGGTAATAAGCCGGTTTCCCCAATAAAAAGGAGCTAATTGACATCCATGTTTTACTCCCCACTCATAAATCGCTTGAACATTTTCTCCTGTGATATTTCCCTTACCAAAACTAAAAGATTCGTAGCGCTCCTCAAGATCCAAAATGATCGCTTCGGCAAAGCAGCCATACATGACTTTAGGCGATGGCAACCCAATATCAAATCCTAAATTAACCTCCTGCGGCATCTCGGCCAAGCCGCCCGAAAAAATGAGAATGTCATTCCTTGCATGTTCGAGGTACGAAATATTTTTCGGATAACCGATGTCACAGACGACGGCTCCACTTTTGATTCGATTAATATCGACGATGGAGTGCGTGGAACTCGCGGCAGCGATCACAACATCTGCTTCAGCGGCCGCTTGATTGTTATCGAGAGAGGTTCCAATTTCAGCCCTTCCAACGCGCTGAAGCTGAATCTGAATCCACTTCAGATTCTCAGGAGTTCTTCCAGTCACGATTACTTTTTTGGCACGCTCGCAAAGAATCCTTGCGCAAGCACTTCCGATATCTCCTGTTCCTCCGATGATCGCCACCGTCGCTTCAGTTAGGTCAATTTCCATTAACTCACAGGACTTTTCTATTCCTTTGATCGCCATGGCTACGGTAAAGGTGTTTCCAGTCGTCACAGGAACATTGACAGATTCAGAAATCTGCTTGCCAAATTTTTCCCCGGCGATAGACGTAAATCCTCCCAGCGAGACAATGCCGATCTCATTTGCCTCAGCTACCTTGCAGGCTTCGACCACTTTCTGGAAGACCTTTTCAATTCCCAACGAGAGCATATCAGGAATGAAGGTGCTGACAATGAAGCAACCGCGCGTCCTTTTACCCGTGATGGATTTAAATTCTCCGATGTCGTACATTTTGTAGGAGGGAACCATTTCATAAATCTTCGAAAGAAATTCACGTGAAGGCACATGCAAATCTGGTTTGAGAAGCTTTAAATAACGTGTCAGATGACTGAGATTGTAGGGATGGCCAATGATGCCAAAACCGAGGATATCCTTTCGCTCCCCTCGTTTGAAACTGGCATAACGGGCAGCGGTAACTCTCGCTTCGAGCGAATCCAACATCTTTTGAAAATTCTTTTTCAACGTACTATGAATGCGGTTCGCCACCATTCGCTCAATCGCCGGGATCCCAATGACGGCCCGAACCCAAACCTGTACTTCCGTACCGTGCGGATTCTGCTTGAGGACCCACCGGCCTTCAAACGCTTCCAAATCTCCTTCCGTTGCCTTGAATGAGATTGTAAAATTTGAAAAATCATAAGTATCCTCTTCAATCCAGTGGATGGGAATTTCATCGAACATGACATTCCACTCCGTCACTGCGCCTTCTTCGGTCGTCTCCAATACCTTATTGCTGATTACGTTGGGCATATATTTTGGAAAATCCTGGATTTTGGAAATCATTCGCAGAACCACCCACCGCTTGGCACGTATAATTTTGGATACGTCGACTTGAATTTCAATAGGCTCTAGATTCATCGTGACACCATGGCCGGAGCGGCCAACCCTTTCAACTGGGAGTGGTCAATTTGATGCTTCTTAAGAAATGTTTTAACACCGCTAAGAGAAATCCGCCACCGCGTTCCGCCCAGCTTGTAAGCGG
>OBEQ010632098.1_pt1 | contig 18393 bp, 18 predicted proteins | sample 1670901 | NCBI WGS metagenome assembly OBEQ01 (sample SAMEA104232315, study PRJEB22302) | groundwater metagenome | biome: forest; feature: aquifer; material: groundwater | place: USA | collected 2011-08-07 | depth 5.4 m
GAAATCGCCGCGGTCGGACGCCACCGCGGCGCCGGCCTGGGCGGCGGCCATGACGAACGCGAACAGACCCTGAACCAGCTCCTGGTGGAGATGGACGGATTCAACAGCAACGAAGGCGTGATCCTCATCGCCGCCACCAACCGCGCGGACGTGCTGGACCCGGCCCTGCTGCGCCCCGGCCGCTTCGACCGCCAGGTGGTGGTCGACCTCCCCGATTCCCGCGGCCGCGAAGGCATCCTCAAGGTCCATCTGGAAAAGCGCAAGGTCCCCACCCGCGAGGATGTGGACGTGAGCAAGATCGCCAAGGGCACTCCCGGCCTCTCCGGCGCGGATCTGGAAAACCTCGTCAACGAAGCCTGCCTGCTGGCGGCGCGCTTCGGCGGCAACCAGGTGGCCATGATCGATTTCGAAGAGGCCAAGGACAAGATCATGATCGGGTCGGAACGCCTTTCCCGCATCCTCACCGACGAAGAGAAGAAGACCACGGCCTACCACGAAGCCGGCCACGCCGTCGTGTCCCTGCTCGTCAAGTATTCCGACCCGCTGCACAAGGTGACCATCATCCCCCGGGGCCGCGCCCTGGGCATCACCTTCCAGCTGCCGGAGAAGGACAATTACACCGTCGACTCCCGCTTCATCCTGGACAAGATCGCCATCCTGATGGGCGGCCGCGGCGCTGAACTCCTGCTCTTCGGACAGAAGAACACGGGCGCGTCCAACGACATCGAACGCGCTACCGAGTTGGCCCGCAAGTATGTGTGCGAATGGGGAATGTCGGACCTGGGGCCTCTTTCCTACGGCAAGAAGCAGGAAGAGATCTTCCTGGGCCGCGAGATCAGCCAGCACCGCGACTACTCCGAGGCCACGGCCATCCAGATCGACCGCGAAGTGCGCAAGATCGTGGACGGGCAGATGGAGCGCGTGACCCAATTGCTGGCCGAGAACAAGCAGAAGCTGATCAACCTGGCGGAAGCGCTCCTCATCCATGAGGTGTTGGAGAAGGACGAAATCCTGCAGGCCATGACCGGCGAGCTGCTGACCGATACGCGCAAGAGCCGTTCCTACCTCAAGGATCGCACGGACAAAACCGACCGCCGCGCGCGCGCGGAAGCGGCCTCCTCCGCGGCAGCCGAGGGCGGCAGCGCGGTCTCGGGCGACAAGCCCGAAGAAGAAGACGGCGGCAACAAGGGCGGGCGTTTCGACGCTACGGTTTAACTCCCAGGCCTTCCCTGGCCGGACCAGGCCTTTCAAATTCCTCCAATTGAGACCCCGCGCACAGCGGGGTCTCGTCGTTTTATCGATTTTCAATCCGCTTATGAGGGACTCAATGGGCGAAAGGGTATATACTTTTGGATATATACCCGGAGGCCCTGTGCAAACAGCCAAGATTTTCAAGAACGGCAAAAGCCAGGCGGTGCGATTGCCCAAGGAATTCCGCTTCGACGGGAGCGAGGTCTACATCAAGAGGGTGAATAATACGGTTGTGCTCATTCCCAAGGATAGTCCGTGGGAGAACCTTTTCAAAAGCCTCGGCAAAATGAGCAAGGATTTTATGACCGAGCGGAACCAGCCGCCCAACCAGCAACGGGAAGGATTGTGAAGTATATTCTCGCTACGGACACATGCGTTTTCCTGATGAAGGGAGGCTCCGCCCACGCTATCAGGAAAATCGCCTCCTTGTCCGCAGGGGATATCGGAGTTTCGGTGATCACGGTTTGCGAGTTGCAATACGGCGTCGATAAAAGCCGGAAGTCGCGCGAGAATCAAGTCGTGCTGGATGAATTCCTGACCGATCTCGAAGTCATCCCGCTCAATCCCGAAGTTTCCTTCCACTATGGAAAGGTTCGCGCAGGTTTGGAGCGGAAGGGCCGTCAAATCGGAGCCATGGATTTGCTGATCGCGTCCCATGCCTTGGATGTATCCGCAACCTTGGTCACGAACAACGGCAAGGAGTTCTCCCGGGTGCAAGGATTGAAGATTGAAAACTGGGTCGGGAGGAATTGAAACCATGACAGCCTGGGGCTCTTCCATCTCCGCCTGCAACCCCCGTACCTGGCGCGTGGGAGACCGCATCCTGGGCGGCGATCGCCCCCTGCTCATGGGTATCCTCAATGTTACCCCGGATTCCTTCCATGACGGCGGCAAGCACGCTTCGGTGGATCAGGCCCTGCGCCATACGGAAGCCATGCTGGCGGCAGGGGCGGACATCATCGACGTCGGCGGGGAGTCCTCGCGGCCGGGAGCGGAAAAGGTTCCGGAAGCCGAGGAGTTGGCGCGCACTCGTCCGGTGGTGGGCGCGATTGTGAAACGGTTCGCCTGCGCCGTCTCCATCGACACCGTGAAGTCCTTGGTGGCACGCGCGGCCCTGGAGGAGGGTGCCTGCATCGTGAACGACATCAGCGCCATGACGTTCGACCCCATGATGCTGGAGGTCCCGCAGGCCTTCCGGGCGGGCGTGGTGCTCAACCACATCCAAGGCACGCCCAAGGACATGCAGGTCGCGCCGGCTTACGCGGATACCGTGGCCGAGGTGGCGGACTTCCTGAAGGGACGCATCCAACTGCTGGCGGCCTTAGGTCTGGCGAAGGATCGCATCGCGGTCGATCCCGGCATCGGGTTCGGCAAGCGCGTGGAGGATAATTATCGATTGATTGGGCGCGTGGAGGAATTGGATACCCTCGGCTGCCCCATCCTGCTGGGCGTGTCGCGCAAATCCCTGATCGCCAAGACTCCGGGGTTGGAGTCGTCGGACCGGCTGATCCCGAGCGTGGCGATGGCCGTGTTCGCGGCCCTCAAGGGCGTTTCCATCCTGCGTGTGCATGACGTGAGGGAAACCCGCGAGGCCTTGGCCATGATCGCGGCCATCCGTTCGGCGATCCCTTCTGTTTAAGCGGCCGGACTGCTTCTCCTCGCTTCCCCTTGCGGACTAAAATGGTATAATGGGGGCATGGCCCGCGCCGCTTGGATCGATCAGTATTGGGAACAGGGCTACGCCTTTGTGCGCGGTGTGTTCCCGAAAACCGAAACGGATGAACTGTCCCGCTGCTTCGACGAGATCCTGGCCCTGGGCCGGGGCCTCACCGAGACCACCAAAAAGGGCCTGGCGGAATTCCGCGTGGTCCCCATCGAGGGCAAGCCCACCCTGAAGTTCGCCAAGTGGGCGTCTTCGACGCACGAAGGCCTCAACCGCTTCCGCACTTCGCCTCGCTTGCTTTCCCTGGTCTCCTCCATCCTGGGCCCGGACCTGCGCCAAATCACCAACCAGATGCATTACAAGAATCCCGGCGACGGGGTGAGCTTCCAGATGCATCAGGATTGCACCTTCCGCAAGCCGGACGCGGCCTATCGCGATCTCTACGGCGGCTTCCTGCAAACCGCCATCGCCGTCGATCCTTCCACCATCGAGAACGGCTGCTTGCAATTGGTTCCGGGCTCGCAGAAGGACCGCAAGGCCCTGCTCTCCGGCGGGTACGAAGGTTGGGAAGCCAACGGGGCCAACCAGAAAGTGTTGGAGCGGTTCGCGCCCGCGATCAACGCTTTGATGGATCCGGGGGATGTGCTTTTCTGGAATCCCTTCACCATCCACGGCTCGCAGCCCAACCGCAGCGCCCGCAGCCGCCGCGTCTACATCAACGGCTTCGCCCGGGCGAAGGATTGCGATCATGGGGTCCGCGTGACCGTGGACGGCAAGATCGTGCCCCTGGAATGGGGACCCGAAACCCTTTGGGACGTGGTCGAAGAGCGCTGAATCCCGGCCGGTAAGCCACCTCCGGCCCGGGCCAAGCAAGTTTTCTTCGTCCGCAAGCCCAACCCCCAGCAAACCCGGATTCGATCCATTCCTTCTCAAATCCCTTTTTATAACGGTTTTCGGCAGCCGGGGATAAATTTTAAACGCGTTTAAAAAACTCCTTGCCAAGGCGCGGGTCTCGGATTAATATTTGAACATGTTCAATTAAACGCGTTCAAAAAGGAGTGCTGACATGAATCCGACCGTAATGACCTACCTGGCCTATCTCGTCCTCAGCATCGGTTTGACCATCTGGGTGGCCCGCACCCTGTTCAAGAACGGGTCCTATTTCCTGGAAGAGGCGCTCGGGAACAAGGAGCTGGCCGGCAGCGTGAACCATCTCCTGGTGGTGGGCTTCTACCTGATCAACCTGGGATACATCGCCCTCAACCTCAAGGTCGGGTACGACGTGCTGGATACCCGCGGCGGCATCGAGACCCTGGGACGGCAGGTGGGATGGGTGCTGGTGGTGCTGGGCATCATGCACTTCTTCAATCTCTACCTGTTCAACCGCATGCGCCGCCACAAGGCGCTGGAGACCATGCCGCCTCCCGTGCGGCCGGGCGCTTTCCTCAAGACCGCCGGCGGCGACTGCTGCGGCGCGCAAGGAGCGGGGGCCCATGCGTAGCCTGACGGTCCTGTACGATGCGGACTGCGCCTTCTGCGTGCGCTGCGCGGAATGGCTGCACGCCCAGCCGCAATACATCCCGCTGGATCTGATCAACCGGGATTCCCGCCGGGCCCTGGACATCCCCTTGCCGGCCCCGGCCAAGGTCGGAGAGCTGACCGTCATCGACGATGCGGGAGGCATCTACACGGGCAACCAGGCCTACCTGATCTGCCTGTACGCCCTCAAGGAGTACCGCGAGTGGTCCGCGCGCCTGGTGAGTCCGGCCCTGTGGCCCCTGGCCCGCCGCGCCATGGAGTGGGTGACCGACAACCGCAAGAACCTGTCCCTTTTTTTCCAGGAGGCGCATGCCCATGGCTGAATCGAAGCATACCCAAGACGCCAGGCCACAAGACGCCAGGCCACAAAAAGCGGATGAGACCCGCAAGCGCATCCTGGACGCGGCCCTGCGCCTGTTCATGGAGGAAGGTTACGACAAGGCGACCATGCGCCGCATCGCCGAGGACGCGGGCCTCACGCCTGGCGCGACCTACTACCACTTCGCGTCCAAGGAGAACATCGTCTTCCAGTTCTACGAAGACTCGTTCGCCGGACACGTTACCGAAGTGGATCGCATCCTTAAGGAAGAGAAAGGATTGCGGGAGCGCCTCGCCGGCGTCATCGCCGCGCATCTCAAGGTGGCCGTGCCTTTCCACTCCATCTCCAAGGCCCTGTACCGCACGGCTGCGGATCCCTCCCATCCGCTCTCGCCTTTCAGCGCAGAATCGAAGCCCCTGCGCGACAAAAACATCGCCATCTTCGCGCGCGCCCTGGAAGGGCACACCACGGGTCTGACCAAGCCCGTGCGGGAGAAGTTGCCGGAGCTGTTGTGGCTTTATAAGATGGGCGTGATCCTGTTCTGGCTCTACGACGATTCGCCGGAGCAGGCCAAGACCTATAAGTTCCTGGATCAGACCGCGGACATCCTGGTCAAGATCATTCGCCTGTCGAAGGTGCCGGGGGTGGGATCGTTCGCGAACCGCCTGGTGAAGCTGGTGGACGATTTCAAGCCGTGGAAGGAGTGAGGATGGACGTGTCGAAACGGACCCGCAAGTCGCTGCTGATCAGCGTGATCACCTCGTTCGGGTACATGGCCATCATCTGGTTCTCGTTCACGGAGAGTGGCGAAGTAGTTGACATGGGAAAATGGGCCGGTCTCATGAGCGTAAGCTACCTCTTCCTGGCGCCGTTCGCGACGGGCGCGCTCATCAATTGGATGGCGCCGCGGGAGGAACGGGGCCGGCTGGCGAACATCATCTGGTATCCCTGCCTTTACTCCATGGCCGCCTTCGTGTTGGCTTTGGTGGTTAAGATCGAGGGAGTCATCTGCCTCATCATGGCGGCCCCGGTGTTCCTCATCCTCTCTTCGATCGGGGCGCTGGTTTTCCATTTCGCCTCCAGGTACGTCGGGCCGAAAACCGAAAGGCGGTCCATGATTGCCCTGCTGGTGATGCCCATCCTGGCTTCGCCTATCGAAGGCCGGTTCCATCCGGAGGCCAAGCATACCGTCACCCTGTCGCAGATCGAGATCGCGGCGCCAAGGGACATCGTCTGGAAGAACATCATCCGCGTGCCGAAAATCGCGAAGAGCGAAATCCCCTTGAGCCTCTCCGTGCTGATGGGATTTCCGGATCCGATTGAAGCCACCTTGTCGCGCGAAGGCGTGGGCGGGATCAGGCGCGCGAGTTTCGAGGGCAATGTCCTGTTCACGGAGACCATCGATACCTGGGAAGAGGGCCGCAAGGTCTCCTTCTCCATCGTCCCCAACACCGCGGAGATTCCGCCGACGACCATGGACGAGCACATGATCGTGGGCGGGAAATATTTCAACGTGCTGCGGGGCACATATGAGATCGAGGAATTGGGCGGCGGGCGATGCCTGTTGAAGCTGTCCAGCCATCATGTGGCCACCACGGATCTCAACCTCTACGCGGATCTCTGGGGCCGGGTCCTGATGAACGACATCCAATACCGCATTCTCAAGGTGATTCGCGCGCGCTGCGAACGGGGATCCTTGCCCTGAAGGTTTGGCATCCCGTTGCCGGGAAGGCGCGTCCGAGCGTCCGGCTTGGGTTTTTTGCGCGGAGAGTCGCGCCCAGGCCGGATTGACCCGATCCACGGTCTCGCCGCATTCTGAAGCGGAGAAATCCTCCCGCTACCATAGGGCGATGCCCGATGGTAACCGCTGCGAGGATGGTTGTATCCTTGGAAAACCATGATCGCAACGTCCGCTCCGCGCCGCCGACCTTTTTCCTTGCGTATGACATTCCTGCGCATGGCGTCCAAGCAGGGGACTTCCCTGCGCATGGCCTCCCGCCAAGGTCCGCTGCCTTTCGCCGTTCCGACGGCCCTGCTGCTGGCCTTGTGCGCCCCCGTATCCGCCGCGATGGGAATCCGCGCCGACGGCCACCTGGACATGCCCGCGCTCCGCCAAGCCTATCAGGCCGGACAAGGTCCCGAGGTGCGCGTTTCCCTGGACGGATTCCTCAAGCATCATCCCAAGGACGTTTCGCTCGATGAAAAGATGTTCACCCATCTCTTTCTGGGGATCCTCTGCGCGGCGGATACCGCCGCGATCGCCCGCGCCGAAAGCCATTTCAACGCCCTGCTGCGGCTCTCGCCGGGCGCCGGCCCGGATGGCCTTTCCGTTCCGCCCGCGACCCTGGCGATTTTCGAACGCGTGAAACGGGACTTCCAGGAGCGTAGCGCGCAGTCCACGGCTCCTGGCGCAGTCTCTACGGCGCCCGCGGTGGCCCCAGTAGCAGCCGCGAAACCCGTAGCAGCAGTGATACTCCTATCGGCGCCCATGCCCGAGGCGGAGAAAATCCCCCCGGTCGCGAATCCGGTTTTGCCAAACCCCGCCGAGCCGAAATCCGGTGCCGCTGCATCCGGTGGAACAACCGCCGCATCCGGTGCGGGACGCGCGCCCGCCGTGGCTGCCGCCGACGGCCATGCCTGGGTGTGGTGGACGGTGGGATCCGCCGCCGTGGCCGCCGGAGTGGGCGTCTATGCCGTGGCCGCTTCCGACGCGAAACCCTCGCCCAACCGCAAAGAAGTGGACGCGACCCTGAAATGAATTCCCCTGGGATTTCCGCGGGCCGTCATTCGGCGCGTCCAACCCTCTTCCTGCTTTTGCTTGCGAGCCTCTGCCTGTGGAATTGCAACGTCGCCAACCAGGCCAAGGACAATCTCCTCTCGCTGAAAGTGGACGACTCCCTTTCCACCTACGACACCCTTCGCGTGGACATCCTCTTTACCAGCGGCAAGGTCTTCAAGGATTCGGTTTTCTACGGAAAGTATGCGCCCGATGCCGACCATAGGATCAAGGATCTCGATCTCGGCGAGAACCCCCCCGCCAAGTACCAGGTCCTGATTTCGGGAATCCGTTCCGGAAAAGTGGTCCTGCTTTACAGCGTGCAGGTGACGCCAACGGGCGCGGAGGCGCCGAAGATCCTGATTCGCGCCGTGGTTCCCGATTCCGGAGTCCCGGCCGATTCGGTGAAAGCGCCCGCCGAAATCGCCCCCGTAAAAGTGGTCCTCATTACGCCCACGCCCCTGACCCTGTCCGTGGACGGGCAGGCGGTCGCCATCGTCGCGGAAGTGCAGCCGAAGGGAGCCGATCCGACCTTGCTCTGGTCTTCTTCCGACAGCGCGGTGGTGGCCGTGGATGCGGCGGGAAACCTCCATCCCGGGCGCGCGGGAACCGCGGAAGTGCTCTTGCGCTCGCGGCGCGATCCGGCCGTCAAGACCCTTCTCCGCGTCGACGTCATCGAGAAGACGCAGGTCAAAGGCCTCACCGTCACTCCGGATACCCTGACGCTTTACCCGGGCGCCGCCCCCTTCCATCTGGAAGCGAATGCCACCCCTAGGGAGGCCGGAGTCGCGGTGCTGTTCCAAAGCAGCGACGAAAACATCGTCTCGGTGGATTCGCAAGGGAACGTCCGCGGCCTGCATCCCGGCCATGCCCAGGTGCAGGCGTACCCCGCGGGTTACCCATCGCTGGCTTTGGCCTGCCGGATCACCGTGGCGGCCGATGTCCGCGGCCCCGCCGTCACCCTGACCTATCCCGCGAGCGGCGTGACCACCAATGCGGCGTCGATCGCCGTTTCCTGGGTAGTGAAGCCGACGGCCGGAGCGCCGGTTTCCAACTCCAACTCCAATTCCGAGAACCTGGCGGGACGTCAGGGGCCCATCACCATCGTCCGCGAGGCGTTCGATTCCCCGGGCAACCGGGGCGCGGATTCCGTGGTCGTCTTCCGCGACACCATCGCGCCGGCCGCGCCCGCCTTCACCGATGCAACCTCGCCGTCCACGGTGAACGGCGCTTATGCGTCCCCGGTGCAATGGGCCTGGTCCCAAGGCTCCCCCAACGACCACTTTCTCGTCTCGCTCAAACGGCGCCCAATGGACCTGGATCGCGGGCGCGAATTCCGACGGCATGGGCGTATTCCGCTCTAAGCTTTCCACCGACGCGGACTTTGGAGCGGAAGGAACCGAAACCGCGTATGCCCCCGCCAATCTCCTGCCGGGAAGCCATACCCTGATGGTGCAGGAACGGGATCTCGCGGGCAATTGGTCCGCGGCGGGATCCGCGACCGTTGTCACCGGGCAGTAGTAACTCCGGAGTTACTGGGAATCCCGACATCCGGATTCACGCGGATGGGGCCAATCAACATCCGATGGATTCCAATCCACTTTTCGAGTGCCTGAAAATGGAAAAACCCCACCGGGGGGCGGGGCTTCGTTTCCAAACGTTATCAGCCGAACGGCCGGACTTCAGTAGACGGCGATGCGTTGCGAAAGATGCGCGACGGGGGAATCCACCATCACCACGTACGTTCCGGCCTGCTTGAAGGGAGCCAGGGCATATTCACGCTTGCCTTGGCCGGCCACCGAAGCCAATCGCCGTCCGGTGGCGGACCAGACCGTGACGCGGTATTTTCCGGGGAGGTCGATCGACAGGGCCTGGCCCGCGCCCAGCCAGGTCGGCGTGGCGGAAAGCAGATTGGATTGCGTACGGGAGGTGAGGATGTCCGTGACCGGATCTCCCGAGACGTATTCCAGGCCCCGTAACACGATGCTCTTGAACCAGTCGGAATTGGCGCCGGCCAGGGTGTGTCCGAAGGGGGTGTAGAAATAGCGCACATTGTTGGCGTCCTCGCGGAACCAGGCGACGGGATGGATGGGGCTGGGGAGGCGCGGAGGCGTCATGGTGGAGGCGTTGGCGAGGTAGAACATGATCTTGCTGCCGTCCGAGAAGACCTTGGAATCGGCATTGTAGTCGTACCATTCATCCTGGGCCGTGTAGGCGGAGGGCAAGCCTTCCATGATGGGGTGGGCCAGGATGGCCGCGTCCGTGGTCTTGGCGATGTTGCCTTCCGGCGTACCGTTCCCGTGCAAGGCATAGCGCATGCCCGTGACGTTTTCCTGGTACCAGATCCATTCCGCCTTCGCGTATTCGTTGGCGCCGGAGGTGTGGTAGCCCACCCAGCCGTGACCCTTGACCTTGAGCCAGTTCTGGAATGCGGTCTTGGCGGCATCGGGGAACACGTTGGCCAATTGCGTTTCGAAGAAGTAGTTGAAGACGAGGATGTCGATGTTGGCGAGGCTGGCGTCCGTAAGCGTCAGCGGATCGCCCTGGACCAGGGTGAAACCGACCTTGGTGGCCAGGGCCTGCAGGTTGGTGAGGGTGGCCGCTTTGGCGGGACCGTGATCCTGGGCCTGGCCGCCGGTGAGCACCATGACCCGCTTGGAATGGAGCGGGCTTTTGGGGTTGGGCTCGACCATGGCGGCCTGAGCGCAGAATGCGCCGAGCAGCAGTACGCCCGCAATGGCTTTCCAGGACAACCCGGATCGCACGGACCTTACGGTCATGGCCGTCCTCGCCACCCGCTTCCGCAGGCTTTCCATGATCGCATGCGAGATCGTATTTCCACCGGATTTGTTCGTGTTCTGCATATTCGCTCCTTCTCGCAAATTAGCGCAAATTGAATTCCAGCCGCACCACGTAATACCAGTCATGCTGCCATGACGTGGTCAACGGGATGGTGCTGGGATTGTACTTGCCGTCGGTCAACCGGAATTGGTCGCTCGCGGCCTGGACGTAGACATTGCACAGCTTGTTGAGGGTCTTCTTGCCATAGACCGACCATTTGAAATCGTCGTCGTGGGTGGGCGGCAGCTTTCCGGAAGGCGTCACCTCGGTCTGCGGGATGGGACGGGATTCGCGGATATAGTTCAGGCCGTCGCTGTAAGGCGACTGGTAATATTCCCCCTGCACGCTCAGCACATCGAGGAACTTGGCGGTGGGGATGTTGATTCCGAACATCACGGGCATGCGTTCCGATCGCTTCTCATAATATAAGGGTTGGTTCTTCACGCCGAGCAGGGCCACCTCCGCGAAAATCCGCAGGTCCTCCGGGCCGCGGATTTCTTCCGGCAGCAAAGAACCCAGGTTCACGGCGGCGCGCGCCATCAGCTTGATACCTTGCACGGTCCAATACCCCAAGGTGTCGATCTGGGTCACGGTCGTCACCGCGTTCTGGATCTCGCCCAGGCGGCCGACGGCCACGGTGTCCTGGCCCCTTGCGTTCTTGCCCGTGATCCTGGCATAGGTGTTGGCCGCGTCCTTGGACGTCAACTGGCTGGGGCGCAGGGCGAGGCCCCGGTACCAGACGCCGCCGGCTCCCAGATCCACCCACTTGGAGGTCCAGCTCACGTCGTAGCCGGGGGAGAGATCGCCGACGGGATAGGTCACGGTTTCCATCAGCAGCGAAGCGTTGTGCTTGAGCGCCCCGCCGAACTGCGAGACCGTGGCCATGATTCCGTGGCTGTAGTTGCCGGCGCGGTTCATCAGCAGCCAGCCTTCGCCGGTCCAGACGATGCCGGGATAGGTGCCTGAGCGGTACAGGTATTCGCCCAGGTTCTTGGCGTCCGGATTGTATTTGTAGTTGAAGGTTCCCACCATGATGCTGGCGGAAAGATCCTTGGGATCGCCCACCTGCCAACGCGCGCGCGCCACCGGAACCATGGGTTTCACCTGCATGGTCTTCTCCGTCAGATCCGCGCCTTTGCCGCCGCCGTAAGGCCACCACAAGAGTCCGGACAGGCCCGCCGAGACATCGAAGTTGCCGATGGCCACGTCCTGGATGACGGCCACGTTGGCGCGGTTGATGGGGAGCCAGGCGACATCGTACTTCTGATCCGGATCGTAATAGTTGTAGCCGTTGACCACATGTCCGTAGTCCACCGTCGCCTTGACCGTGAGCTTGTGCTTGTCGATGCCTTCGAACTGCGCGCGCGCCGGCGAGAGCAGGCCCGATAACGCGCCGCCCAACAGGGCCAGGGTGGTCACGGATAGTCTTGCCGTCATCATATTCCCATCTCCATCCGCACCAGGTAGTACCAATTCGCGGGCTTGAGCGTCATTTCGTATTCCGTGGGCGCGCTCAGCAGATCCCGCAACCTAAGGTGATCGCTCGCGACCTGGACGTGCACGTTCAGAAGGCGGTTCAAGGACTTGCGTCCGTAAAGGGACCATTTCCAGGGGCTGTTCACGTAGAATATTCGATCCCTGGTCGGGTAGTCCTGCACCTTCCAGACCGGCAGGGACAGGATGTTGTAGTTGTACATGTCGTTGAAGGGATTGTCGTAATGCTCCACCTGTAGGGACAGCAGATCGAGCGCGCGGAAGGTCGGCAGGTTGATCCCGATCATGATGGGGATGCGTTCTGAGAGCTTCTCGTAATAGTAGGGTTGGTTCTCCAATCCCAGGACCGCAATCTCCGTATAGATGCGGAGATCTTCGGGAGAGCGGTCGGCCTCCGGAAGCAGGCCACCCAGATCCACGGAGGCGTGGGCCATCAGCTTGATGCCCTGTTGCGTCCAATGGGAGAGGACGTTGTACGGTTTCGTGGTATCGGACTTGATCGAGACCGGAGCACCCTCCAGCGGTCCTTTGTAATAGGCGCGGCCCAGGGCGGGATCCGCCGTGACTTCGATATAGGTGTTGGCCGGATCATCGGGCCGGTTGAGGCTCGGATGGTAGGACAGGCCGCGGTTGTATGCGGCGCCCGCGCCGATCTGGAACCAGGGGCGGTTCAGCGAGACTTCGTAGGCGGGAGTCACATCGCCGATGGGATCGATGTTCGGCTCCATGAACAGGTTCACGTCCTGCTGCACCATGCCCGCGAAGGCGGAATAGCGGAAGTGCGCGCCGTAGGCGTCGAAGGCGGCGTGATCCATCAGCTGGTAGCCGTCCGTGGTCACGATGTTGGCGGGATAGGTGCCCGAGCGGTACAGGTATTCGCCCAGATTATAGGCGTCGCGGTTGTACTTGTAAGGGAAATATCCCAACTCGAGGAAGGAGCGGTTGTCCGCGGCGCCGAAGCTCCAGCGGGTCTTGAGCACGGACAGGCGGGGATCCACGCGCACCGTGCGGGTGGCGGGCGGTCCGCCTTCGGGCGTGTAGGGCCACCATAGGACGCCCATCAACCCCGCGCTTACGTCCCAGGATTCCCCGAACTTGCCGTTCTGGGTGAGGAAGATGATGTTGCGGTTCATGGCCACGTTCTTGATGGGATTGGCCTTCTGCCCGGCCACCTGGGTTCCGCCATCGATGATATGGCCGAACTCCAGGGCCATACGGACGTCGAATTCATCGAACTCGATTACAGGTCCGTCCGCGCGCAGAGGCCCGGCAGCCGCGGCCAGCAATGCCAGCGCGGATAGGATTTTCGGATATGCCTTTACAGAAAAGGCGGAAATAGCGGAAATAGCCATGGATTTGCTTCGCGAATGCCTCATGAAAATGGAGGGGAACCACCCGGGGTAAATTTAACCCCGCCTTTGTGCAGATATGCCATGAAAATGCCGCGATCCCCCGAAAAGGTGTCGGAATATTCACAACTGTGAATGGAAAACAGCGTAGGCGGATCATTAATTTCGCCTTATCGTAAAAACCACCGGAACCCCGCGGTTACGGGGCCGGCGGGCGGTCCCCGCTTTCAATGCGAAAGCGTTTCATACGCAAACGTGATCGCTCTAACGGTGGGTTATCCGACCGGAGATGACCGCGATCGGGGAGGAGAACTGAGAAGCCTTCGGGCGCTGTTGCGGAGGTGATTCTGGGAGGGGAGGGTCGCGAGAAAGGTGGAAGGTAACGGGCGCGTGACGGTCGGAGGGGGAATCCTTCCCGCGCGCTCCGTTACTTCCATTATCTCCAGAGGATGCGGTAGACGCCCCGGCCAATGCTGGCGGGCACGGATACGTGCGTCGCGCCTTCGGCGATGGAAGTCTCCCAGATCTTCTTTCCGGTAAGGTCGAACAGATCCGCGCCCTTGGCGCCTACGGGAGCGGTGACGCGCTCGCCGTTGCCGGGGAGGGTCACGAAGGCGCGGCCGGAAGCCGTGCGGTTCGGGTTGGAGACCGAGACGGGTGGCAGGCAGCCGTTGTAGGTGACCTTGAAGAGGCCGGCGTCGTTGTTCTTGTTGTACATGGCGCTGCCGTAGTCGACGGCGTACAGGGCGCCGTCGCCGGGGCCGAATTCCATGTCATGCAGGCCTTGGGTGAAGTTCAGGTTGCCCCAAGGCGGGTTGACGGCCGAAGAGATGGGCGCGAAGTTGGACGGCGGGTTGGCCAGCTTGGGCTGCCATCCGGCGGAGAAGATGGCGAAGAAGATCCACTTGTTGTCGAAGTCCATGGGGAACTTGACCTTGGAATTCAGGGACGGGTCGAAGTGGTAGACCGGGCCGGATCCGGGTCCGCAGGCCTTGAGGCCGGGGATGGGATCCGGGATCGCGTTGTTGTCGTGTTCCCAGAGGGCCGATGGCTTGGCCGGGGGAAGGACTTTGACGCCGGTATTGTTGGGCGAATTATTGAGCGGTTTGGCGGGATCGAATTTCATGCCGGTCTGGCCCGGAATGGCCACGCACTTGAGCTGGCCGTAGTCCCAGTGGCAGTAGGGCTGGTTGTCCTTAAGGAAATAGGGATAGCCCAGATAGGCGGCCTCGTCCGTGACCTTCCACTGGTCCGCGCCCGCGGGGCCACGGTCGGAGGCGTCGTTGGCCGCTGGTCCAAACTCGGCGATAAGTAACTTTCCGGTTACCGGATCCGGGAAGATACGGTAGGGATTGCGGTGGCCCATGGTGTAGATCTCGGGGAGCACCTTGTCCGACAGGTCCGCGGTGGGCCAGAGGGCCGCGTATTTCTCCTTGAGATTGTTCTTGGGGATGGAGTAGTACTTTCCGTTTGCCTGCAGGGTGGCTTCCGGATGGATGCGCAGGACCTTGCCGCGCAGTTCGTTGGTGTTGGCCGTAGTGCCCTGGTCGTCGCACCAGGAATTGCCGGCGCGTTCGTCCATGGGCGAATATTGATCGCTGCAGCCCGGGGAGTGGTTGTCGCCGGTGGAGAGGTACAGGTCCCCGTCCTTGCCGAACTTGAGCGAACCGGCGTTATGGGTTTCCCAGATGGCCTTCACTTCAAACAGTTTCTGCTCCGTGTTGGCGTCCAAGGCGCCGCCTACGAAGCGGAAGCGCGAAAGGAAGTAGCTCAGTTTGCTGTTGGTGTGGGAAGGCGCGCCGGCATTGCCGACGAAGCCGCTCATGGGAGCGTAGTAGATGTAGACCCAGTTGTCGGTAGGAAAGTCGGGTGCGACGGCAACGCCCAAGGGTCCGCCCACGTCGTAGGCTCCCGCATTGAGATAGACGTCGAGATGGATCGCCAAGGAGGCCTGGCCGTTGGCGGGATTGTACAAGGTAATGTCCCCGTTACGCTGCACGACGAAGACCTTGCCGTCCTTGGCCACCGAAAGTTCGATGGGTTCCTTGAGGACGGAGGAATTGATCAAGGTCTCTTTCTTGAAATCCGCGGCAGTGGCGGCGGGGCAAGCGGATTGGCCAAGGGCGGGAACCATCGCAAGGGCGACCCCGGCGGATATCACCGAAGCTGTGGTTACGGAGATGAAAGAGCCCTTGAAGATAAGTCTGAACATTTGCGTTTTCTTTCATGGTACCGGTCGGCAGACATGCCCGTCCGGTTTCCCTGTTTGAAAACATAAGGTTCCCAGAACCCGAAAAGATGCCAGATCCGGTTCAGAGTTTAACGATTCCGATTGATCGGCCGGGAACACTCTTTCCCGATTTCTTTCTAAAATCGCTAAAAAATGGGGGAAGGGGCGTTCTGCCTCGTCGATATCATAACCGATTCTGACAAACCCATGATTGCGGAATTGGGCGATTTTCGCGCGGTGGAAGAGTTAAATTCCAGGCTGCATGAGTTTCGACAAGCCGGATTTGGATTCACTGGAAAAAATCACCAAGAGCTTGCCGGAGCCACGCAGCTTATTCCGCGGTCTGGCGCCCTTCCCCTTCGAACTCCCCAATAATCTTATCCTGTTCCAGCGGGCCACGGCCGGCACGCTGGGCCAAGAGCACCATTACCATTACCGTTTCGTGCTGGTCGTCAATCTCCGGACCGAAGGCAGCGTGACCGTCGACAACCGCAATTTCGACTTCCGGCCCGGCGAGGCCTTCTTGATCTTCCCGCATCAGTTCCATCATTTCCATTTGCCCAAATCCCAGTCCATCCGTTGGATTTTCCTGACCTTTGAGCTGAACCAGGCGGAAGCCATCGCGACATTGCGGAACCGCGTGAACCCGATTTCGGAAAGCTGCCGCATTTACCTGGCGCGGTTGGCCTCCCTGTACCAGGAAAAGTCTTCGGCGCAAAAAGAGGCCGCCACCGCCATCAGCATGCTCGCGGGGCTGATGCTTCTGGATCAGATGCAGCAAGAAGGGCTCACGAGCAGCCGGACCACCATGGCGCAGCCATCGGTCATCGATCAGATCAACCGGTATATCTGGGACAACATCGACAAGGATTTGAAGCTGTCGGATTTGGCGGAGAAGTTCCCCTACTCGGAAAGCCATCTGCGTCTGCTGTTCCGCAAGCGGATGGGCATGAGCCTGGGGACTTTTATCCAGAAGGTCAAGCTGAACCGGGCGTTCTCGCTGCTCGTGAATTCGGAGTTGAACGTATCCCAGGTGGCGCAGGCCTGCGGTTACGACTCGATCTATTCCTTCAGCCGGGCTTTCAAAAAGAGCACGGGCCTCTCGCCGCTGGCGTATAGGAAGATCAATACCGGAAGGATCTGAGTTCCGGTATTGCAGGTTTCATAGGTCTTTTTCGGAACCCGGCCACACCTTCCCGTGCTACTGACGTCTAAGTTGCCGGAGCCTTGGTTTTCAACAAGGCCGGCTGAAATCTCGTCCATAATAAGACCTCTTTGGGCATATTGGCACATATTTGGGAAATTCGTCCAATGTGATTGTCATCAAACTTGGATATGACGGATTCGATTACTTTATTTCCTCACGGTCTTTTTCTGGTCTACCTTATGGCCAAGGAATGGCTTGCCGCAAAAGCATTTGGGGTTCGAATTCAGGAGGTTGTCGTGTGTGCTTTTACCCTATTTCCCTCGTATCGGTTCCTTTGGATTGCCGTAACTTTGACCGTCGCTGTCACGGCTTTTTCAGCACCCAAAAAAGGTCCGGTCAAAACTCTCGACCTACATAAAAAGCCCGTAACTGCAGCCTTACTTCTCGACACCGCCACCATCCACAAGCTTTATCTCAACGGTGATTTCGATGAAGCCATCGATATTCTCGAGGCCGGTCTCAAGGAGAAACGGGCCTACAGCCACAACGACAGCGTCTTTATCTACAAGCACCTTGGAGTCATGTACGCAGCCAAATATGAGACTCGCGAAAAAGGCAAGTACTATATGACTCAACTGCTAAGGTTCGAGCCCACCGCCCGCATTCTCGATATGTACGCGAGCGACATGATCTATATGATTTTCAAGAACATCCAGGATGAACTCGAAGAAACCCGGGGGAAATTGGCGCGAGCAGAATCCCATGTGAATGGAAATTCACAGACAGGACCATTGGATAATAAGCCGATAGAAAAGCCGGACCAGAAGGATACCGTTTCTTCCTCGTCTCACGGGAATTCCGCCATTTACTGGGTTGGCGCCACTTCTATTGCAATTGCCGCCGGTATTACCGCTTATTTCCTTCTGGCGGATCAAGCGACCACCATTAAAAATGATCATAGCGTTCAGTGAAAAGTGTGTTTCGGCACACAGTTTCATTTTTTGATTGCGCTTACCTTCCGAGAATATCCAAGGAACCAACTCCCATGAAAAACAAGTCGATGTCCGGTTACAAACGGTTTCCCCTATTCGTGGCGGCTTCAGTTCTGGCCCTTATGGGATGGGCCTGCCAGTTGACCCAAAATAGTACCACGGAAGATACGGTATCCTTTACCAAGCTTTATGATTCGCTTTCGAAATACGATTCTGTCATAATTGTTTTCAAGGACCGGGACGGGAAGGTGCTGGATACGGTGTATCGCGGCAAAGTGGATACGCATGCAGAAATTGAGAATCTGCCCGTAAAAAACTGGGATGGCGGCCCCGTTCTCATTTCCATCGTCGGCTTGGACGGTGGCGTACCCGTTTATAAAATCGAGAAGCGTTTCGACGGAAAAACCGATAAGACCGATACCACCTTCATCCTCTTTGTGCCAGGGACAAGCCTGTCCACGCCTATCAAGGAATTCAAAATCATCGCTGGAGATTCAATTCCATTCCCTCCAATCACAATAACACCGGCCAATCTTTCCGATAAAACCTTAAATTGGTCCTCCTCCCAACTCGATGCTGTCCTGATCAGCGGATCTTTCTTGAAGGCGATTAATATCGGCAACTCCCAGATTACCGTAAAGCTCAATGCCGATCCGTCCAAGTCGCTCACCTTGTCGGTAATTGTCTTGGCCAATACCCGGATACCACACAGCGTCCTCGTTTCGCCGACGCGCGTTTCCCTGGCCGCCTCGGGTGCGCCCATCCATGCAAGCGTACGCATCACACCCTCGA
>OBEQ012013236.1_pt1 | contig 18393 bp, 22 predicted proteins | sample 1670901 | NCBI WGS metagenome assembly OBEQ01 (sample SAMEA104232315, study PRJEB22302) | groundwater metagenome | biome: forest; feature: aquifer; material: groundwater | place: USA | collected 2011-08-07 | depth 5.4 m
CAAACATTTGCGGCTGCCAGAGGGGTGCATTCGCCGCCCTCTCTAGCCCCTTCATCCGCTCCGACAATCCTCACTCCCGACGGGCCGGAAGAAGCACTCATCCGGAAGGAAGAAAATCCACCCGCACCGAAGTAGATCTTTGTTTTTGAAAAGCAGGAAGTAGATCCAATTCCCCGGTCCCTTTTCTCTCCGCCATTATTGGACCAGTTCTATCCCGCCGCTGACACACCTCGACCAGTAACGGCCTGCCATCCACGCTCACGCCTTTGAGAAACGCAAGTCGGGCATCGGTCCAGCTCCGGGTCTCGTTCGCCTCATACACCCATTGAGGCAAATGTTTAAGTCGCGCGTGTCCTTCCGGATCGACGACAATATCCAAGTCCGCGCTAACGAGACTGTTTTGCGGCACTTCCGGCAGATACGTAAGCGCCCAAATGTTCACTGCCTGGCCACCTACAACCACCGGCGGTGGATACCCACCGCAGACAACACGGAAATCATGCGGCCGCGTCTCGACGGCCGGCTTCACTTGAAGCGGAACTCACCCACTCCGACTAACCGGCCCCGGGCGTGTTCAGCAACACCCAGGTTGCGCATCAGCCGCCGGTGGATTTCATCCTCGCGGCCTTCCGCAATAAGGCGCTTGTTCTCCGCGCGAAACGAGCCTTTAAGCGCAACAGCAGCTTTCGCGGCCTCGGAGAGGTCGCGTTGCTTCCTGAGCTGTCGGAGCAGTTCCATGCCACAACACTATGCCGAGCGGCCGCCTCGTCAAGCCACCCTCGCCCCTCGCGGAGCAATCGTAAATCGCTGCTAGCCAGCTTTTGCAATCGCCGGTTGCCGTGCTTTATTTCGCGCCGAGCGCGTTCTTGAACTTCACCACCGCGGCCGCGGTCAGATCCGGATCAAGTTTCGGATCACTCCAGGGCTCGACCTGCAGGACCTTGTAGCGTGTCTGCACGGTCACCGCTACTTTCACCGTCGTCTCTTTTTCCGCTTCCTTGATGAACGTCACGATCGTGCGGGTTCCTGTCTGCTTCCCTTTGCCCGTTATTTCGATTTCCGTGGCAATCATGCCGGCGTCCTGATCGGCGAGCACCACCGATTCGTCCGCTTTCTGTAGCAACTTCACCACCGCGTCAAAAGTTGCGTTGTACTCGCCGCCGACGTTGATCGGCGTGGCGCCTTTAACCGCAACCGGCTTGCCCGAATCGGCCAGCGCTTGGCTCTTCCGGTCTGATCGACCAGCGTCAGCACCGACCAGAAGAACACAAAAAATCGCGACCACGACGGGAATATTTATTCTCATAACGGGGTGTCGTTACACTTTCAACCCGCCGAGTGCAACGCTCAAGCCGCCGCCATAATCTCGAGTCCGCTACCATCGGCATTCACTCGTAGATGTCCGCGCAAAACTTTATCAGCCCGCAGATGCGCGACGATTGGCCGGTTGATGTGCTTGTAGATCGCACGCTCCAGTGGGCGAGCGCCATCCATCTCCGAAAAACCGTCGCCGAGAATGAATTGCTCGGCGGATGCATCGATAGTCAAGTCTATGCCCTCGAGGGCGAGCTCCGCGAGCTTCTTGCCGATATGGTATCGGCAAACTCGTTCCTGAGCGTTCAGTCCCAGGCGGCGGAAAACCGCGACGGTATCGACGCGCGCGAAAAATTCAGGACGCACATTCTGGCGGGCATATTGCACGACCGTTCGCTCGACTGCCGTATCTGAATTGTGCCGCATTCTCGCGGCAGCGGCGGCGCCGAGATTCGTAGTCAGAACGATGTAGAGCGGTCGCAGATCGAACACCCGGCCGCTCGACACGGTAAGCCGTCCTTCGTCCAACACCTGCAAGAAGACATCGAGCAGCTTCGCATACGCCTTCTCAAATTCATCGAACAAAACCACGCGCGGATTTTTCGCGCGCGCCATCGCCGCGCCGAAGCGCCCTTCTTCTTCCCCGCCGCGCCCAAGGAATACGTCCACGCTCTCCGCTGTTTGGAATTCCGACAGATCCATCGCCACCAGATCCCCCTCGAGCGCGCGCGCGAGCGCCTTCGCTAATTGGGTCTTACCGACGCCGGTCGGCCCAAGAAACATAAACGACCCGCGCGGCTTGCTCTTCTTCGTCAGCTCGAGTTCGCCATGCGTGACTATCTCCGCGACCGGCGCGATGACATGATCTTGGGCGATTACTTCCGCGCTCAGAATCCCCGCGAGACCCGCGAGCTGCTTAGCGGCGCTTTGCCGTTTTGCGTGGTTTTCCACTGTCAGCGGCCCCCTTGCCCGTTGTCTCGCGGTACGCCGCGCGGCGCGCTTGTTTCTCACTTTCCACGCGGGCGCGCACCAAACCGAGGAAGTCAGGACTCGCCTCCGCAGACAGCAGCAGCGACCGCATCACCAGCCCGTCCGACGCACGGACGCCGTTGGATTTGCAATATCCGACGAGCTCGCCGACCTTATCGGCCACCGCAGCATCGGTTTGGAAACTAAATACGTGTTTTTCTTTAAGCATAAATGGAAGCCTTGACTATCCAAAACCTACTAAGTTATTAATATCATGCAATCACAATTATGAATACTATACTCAAACTCCTCCCTATCCAGAAACTCCCGTTCGCGGCCATCACTACTCTTGAGCAGTTCAAGAGTCTTGTTTCGAGCGGCCTCGGTATCGTCATCGTCATCACGTTCATGCTCGCGATCGTCCTTTTCATCGCGGGCATCATCAGTCGTAGCCGCAATCCGGAAGCGTCCCAATGGTGCTTCGTGTCGGCATTTCTGTGCGCGGTCGCCGTGGCGGTCGTCTCGGTCATGTTCGCGATCGGCGGCATGGGTGGCGCGGTCGTAGACCCCAAGTTTAATTAACCGTGAAGCCGACACGGGAGACATTCGCCGGGCGCAGACGGAAGCCGGAAATGTTCGGCTTAGAACGCGCGGCGCTCTTTCCGATTGCCGGCGCTTGGACGGTCGCGGCAATGGTGGTGACCTTTCTGCACATGCAGATGCATCTTGCCTGGGTGCCCGCGCTGTTTCTCACCGCCGGGCCAGCCTCCACACTCACCGCCTGCTGTCTCTTCCTTATCCAGGGCAAGCCGTCCGGTTACCTCATGGATTGGGTCGAGGAAATCATCCTCAGGCAAGGCGAGGAGGAATTTCCCCGCCGCGGCAAAGTATCTCCGCCTTACCCGAATGCTCCACGACAAGGCACCTGACGGCTTCCTCACTGAGGATCTTATTGTTTGGGAAGACCTCTCCGTAAATGGAGCGGTCGCCCAAGGCTTTCGCGTCCGCACGCTCGACGCTCGGGCGGCCGCTGATTCCGTGCAAGAATTACTCCGCGATAAACTTGTTTTACTGTTGCAGGCGCTACCACCGGACTACCGCATCCAATTTCGGTTTCGCCCGACCGCGCCGTTTATCAGCGTGCTAGACCACTATGACGAAATTACCGCCAAGGCGACTTTCCCCGCCGTCCGGAACCGGCGCCTGGCGCATAGCGCCAGGTTCCGTGAGCTCCACCGGAGGCAACAGCTCCGGGCCGAAGAACTCGTTATTTTTGTTACCGTCAAAGCTACTAACTTAGTAGGTTTTACGTTCCGCCGGGAGGCCAAGGCCGAGCACATGCGGCGGACACTCGCCCAGTACCGCGCCGCTTTTGCCCGTTTCGGGGATCAAATGCGCTCGATTTTCGGCGACCTGGCGCACATCGAGCGCCTGACCACCGAGGACCATTTCCGACTCCTTGAACGCGCGTTCGATCCCTCGCTAGCCGAAACCCCCGGCAATTCCGCCCGCCAGCACAACCCCGAGCAATCCATCCTAGAACAATTGTTCTCGTCCGGCATCGCTAGCCATGCGCCCCACGGAATCCACCTGAACGGCTATTATCAAACCTTGGTCACGCTCAAAAGCTGCCAGCTCCGCAGCGAATCGGGCCTCTTCCACGCTCTCGCTCGCCTTCCGTTCAATGACTACGAGGTCGTGACCAACGCGCACCACACCGATGTCGAGAAACTGATTAACAAGAAAGAAGAGGAGGTTGCGACGCTGGCCAAAGAGAACATAGCGGCAGCGCAGCGCGGGGAGCAAAGCATCTCAAAAGACGAGTCGAAAAAGCTCGAGGAAGAACAGATCCGGCGACTGTACCGCGGCAGTCAGAAAATACTTGCGACGCTCTATGCTGTCCGGGTGTGGGCCAAGACCGAGGAGGAACTGAGTTCCAGGGTCGCCTTAGCTAAGCGAGCATTCGAGGGCATGAATGGGGTGCAGTGCCACTTGGCGAACCTCGCCACCACCACCCGGAAACTCTTCTACGCAACTCTCCCAGGATGGACCTATGGGTACAATAAACGCTACGTCGATATGGTGGACACCGACCTCGCCGACATTGTGCCGTTAACGAGCACGTTTGAGGGCCGCCCCGATGCGCCCGAAATCCTGATGGATGGCGCCACCAAGGACACCCCAGCAGACGCTCCCCGCGCGATCGTCGCTATTCCGTCCTTCCTCGGGACTCCCGCCACCGCGCAACACACGCTTTTCATTGGCTCAACGGGTGCCGGCAAGACGACGACGCTCAACGACATGCTGTTCCAGTCGGCGCCATATTACGAATTCGAGACTATCATCGAGGAGGGCAGCGACTACACGCCTTACACCGAAGCCCACGGGTGCAAAACCATCCGAGTCCAAGTGGACGGAACCCACACGATCAATTATTTGGAAACCGGCGGGCTGCCGCTCAGCTCCCTTCACACCAGCTTTGCCTCGGCACTCGCGCTGCACATGACTGGCACGCCGAAAGATCCAATGATTGTTTCGCGGCGACGGGCCATACTAAACCAATACCTGCGCGTCCTCTACGCCACGGCGGCCGGCGATTGGCTGAGGAAAAACCGCGAGCTGGCGAACATCGTGCAACGGGAAGCCTACGCGGTGCACCTTTGGCACCGCAAGCATATGACCAATGACGACAGCCTCACCGATGCATTCACGGTGATTCGCGACGGGCTCGCCGCCAAAGACGACCGAATTTCGACGTTCCTACAGGAACTGCCGGAAGCCGACATTTTTCATTTTGCCCACGATAACGCCACGCGGCCGTTACTCGAACAGCACGTCTTTACTCGGTTCAAATCGGACGAGTATCCGCAGCACGCCGCGCTGGCCGAGCTGATGCTGACCCACCGGATGCCGGAATTTCGCATCGAAGAACTCAACGACATGGCGACCATGCTCCGGAATTGGTCCGCATCCGAAGGCGACTATGGCCCGCTCTTCGACGGCGTCTCCACCGTTCCGCTCGACAGCCGCGTCGTTCATTTCGAGCTGGGAAAAATCCCCGAGGAACAGAAAGAGCTGAAAACCGCCATCTCTCTTTTGATGACGGGGAAAATTCGCCAGCGGATCGTAAACATGCCGCGCCACCTCAGAAAGCGGGTAGTTCTGGAAGAGATGATGCGTTACCTCGACGTGCCCGATGCGGACAAGCTCATCGTCGAGTTCTGTACGCAGATGCGCAAATATAGCTGCGTCATTTGGATGGTCATCCAGCAGCTTCGCAAGCTGCTCGATACCGGGATTGCGCCCTACGTGATCGGGAACTGCCGGCAATACATCCTCCTTAAACAGCTCGACACCGAGGATGTCACGACCCTCGCCGGACGCCTCCCCGGCCGACTGCCCGAGCCCATTCAAAAAGAAATTTTGAGTTTTCCGACGCCGGAAATGCTCCCGGCCGGCGACCGCTATTCGTCGCTCGTTTACTACAACCCTAATCTCGTGCCCGCGCTCGTCGGTACGGCGCGCCTCTACCTGCCGAAGGCCGAGAGCCCGCAACTCAGCCCAGGAGAAAAACGATGAACCTAAAACCTCACGAACTCGCGCTGCTCGCGACCGGTACGCTTCCGCCGAACGTCATACTCCGGGCGGCCGACGAACTCGCCAAACTCCTCCCCAACGTCGGCCGCGCGGCCTCGACGATTCTGGACAGCTACAACGCCCGGCAGCACGGCTGTTACGAACCAGATTACGCGAGCCACGAACATTGTCGCGCAGCGTTGCAGAAGCTCCACGGCCGGGTGGCCGGCTTGCTTACCGTCCGCGAGGATACCGTGGACTTGGCGGCGATCGATAAACAGTTCGCCGACCCCACAAGCATCAAAGACCTCCTCGCCGCGCCGCTCGCGCGCAATGAGGTCACGACAAGAATCGAACGCCTCTGCAAAATCTACGACAACCCGAAGCGCAACGAGGACCGCCCAGCCGTGGAGATTTACGCGAGGCAACTGGTGGCGGATGTTGCCCGCCTGTCTTCGCTGCCACTCCCCGAGGCCACCGATCGCATCCAGGAAGTGCTCTCGGGCGCCACCTCGGTCATCCTCTTCCAGCCGACGAAAATCGTCGCGCCAGCCGCCGGTGCCAGCCCGAATCAGCCGCTATTCGCAACCGTGACCGGACGGGATTTCGGCCGCTCTAACGAGTGGGCGCGGCGCACGGGTAACAGCGTTTCAAAAGCCATCCGCACGGCCACCAGTCAGCTAACGGCGCAAAAAACGAACACGGAGCCACCAGCAGGTTCACTGCGCTCGCAACTCGCGCGCGTCCCGCCGCCGGAACGGCCCGTGTTGATTGCTCGAGCCGGCACGACCACGGCAAACCCTGCGCTGCGTTTCGGCGGTTTCTGACCGACCCCAATGGACTCTACCCAATACAACTTTACTACAGACCTTCGTGACATGCCGGACGAGCTCCGCCAACTCACGCACACGATCAATGCTTTGCAAACACGGATTGGCACGGCCACCGAGCTGCCGAGCGACCTTCATAGCATCCAACAAGCCACTCACAAATACATGAACCATCTTACGGCGTATTTCGCCGTCCGGGAGCTTTCCGAGCCACCTTTCCTAAAAGCCTACAACAAATCCCATGTTCAAAATGAAAATATCCATCATCACTAGCACGGTTCTTCTCGTTTTTCTCGCGGGTTGCGCCTCGCGCGAAAAAATCGCCTCCGACGTGCGCGCGACTATCGCCGCACAGACCGCCACCAACCCCGAGGAACGCCGCACGGCGGAAATCCTCGCCGCGACCAAAAAAGACGTGCGACTGCGCGAAGCTTACGCCTTGGGCCAACTCCAGGCCGCCAAATCGCTCTATCAGGCGATCAACAACACGCAGAACACCGATGCCTCGGATGCCGACCGCACGCAGGCCGGCTTGGTGCCGCTTACGGTCCCCGAGCGGAAGGTCGGCGGCGTGATCGTCAACGAGGGCGTGGAGTACGTCCGTCTACCACAATAACCTTCTTTCACGATGAATTCCGAACTTCCACAGACGAAGGCTCCGAATCTTTTTTCGCGGCTCGTTCGCGCCGTCGTCGGACTCGACGACAATAACCAGCAGGCATTAAAAGCGGAAGCGGAGCGTGCACGTCTTGACGTGCGCCACGCCGAGAGCATCAAGGCCCTTGACCGACAGAGAGAGATTTTATACGAGAATTATCGTTTTCTGGAAAGAAAACAGGCCTCTGGCCTGCAGCCGGAGCAGGTGGCAGCGGCCGAAGAAAAGGTACGTTCCGTCAAGGAACGTATTCCTGAGCGGCCCAACGGCGAAAAGACCCCTCCGAAGCCACGGGCGGCATGTTCCGGTTCCCTCCGTCACCAACTAGCCGCGCGACCGGCGGCCGTCTCGCAGAAGCCTGGTCTAAACGCCGCCACTACCGCAGCGCCGAAAGCTCGCTTCGGTCTTTAACTTCTCCCCCCATGAAAACGAAGCATCTCACTACCCTACTTCTCGCCCCCGCGCTCGCGGTCCCGGGCTTCGCCGTCTTTGGCTTTGGCGACATCGTATTTAACCCGCAGCAGCACATCTGGGAAGTAGCCAAAGAGGCGAAGGAAATCGCGCATTGGGCCGAGGAAATCAAAAAATTCCAGGATTTTGTCAGCAAGCAGCTCAGAACCATCGAGGAGATCAACGACATGAAGGCGAATATCGTCGGCCGCCTCGGCGACTGGCAGGGTGTTTATGATCGCGCCATCAGTCTGCGCAACCGGGCCGAAAACCTCCGTGCGACGGTCGGCGACAACTGGCGCATCAACGCCTTCGTCGATGCCGGCACCCCGGCACTCAACTACACCGCTAACGGCAATTATGAAGCTTTCGACCTCAAAACCACTTTTGGAACGCCTTTTATCTACGAAGATGCGAAGCTAAAACGCTATAATACCATCTACGCGCAACACGCGGACCTCGAGCGAAGCCTTGACCAGGCAAACAAAGAAATAGCCGATATCCTGACCGAGATCGCGGTAACGAGCAAAGAGATCGTCGAATCCAAAGACCAGGAAAAGCTCGCCAAATTACAGGAAAAGAAATCCACGCTCACGCTCCGCTTGACCGAGCTGCAACGGCAGCTTGATCAAAAAATAAATCTCCTGCAGGTCCAGGCAACGCTGAACGCGAATCGCGCCGCGATGGAACGGGAAGTCGAACGTGAACGCCTCCGTCGCTCTTTTCGCGAGTCACGTGAGCGCGACCTCAACTACGACAAATAACCCCCGCATGGAACGACCGCCGCCACTTCGCACGATCTTTGCCGTGTATTTCAGGCTCCTCCTGATAACGCTCGCGCTCGGACTATGCGGGGCGCTCGTTGCGCTTCATTTCGGGTGGCAGCTCCCGCAACTCCTCGACACCTATTTCCATGAACCAAGAGCTTCTAGAAACGCTGCAAAACCTCCAAGTCGGTAACCCGTTCTCCCCGCTTGAACTGCCGTTCATGATGATTGCCTTCTTCATGGCGATTGTGGGCTACATCATGACCGTGCTCTCCGCGAAGCAGGATTATCTTAAGCCGCTGCTTCGTGTTTGCGTCGCCTCGATCTTCATTGCGGCCATACCGCTCTGGACCGGCCTCATGCGCGATGTCTGCTATTATTTACCCTACAGCCTGCTCGATTACCACACCGGACTCTCTGACATTTACAAGCGCATCACGGTCGCCGCGAACGCGGCGGTCGATCAAAAGGGCCTCGATTTCTCGATATTTGACGCAATTGGCAGCGTCCTGATTGATCTTGTCCTGGTTGCCGTCATGCGAACGATCGCGTCGCTCGGCTCATTTATCGCCATACCGGTTCTCTTCGTTCAAGTCGGCGTCGAACGTTTCTGTCTCGTCGCAATGCCCGTCGCGGTTGCAGGTCTGACGATTCCCGCGATTCGCAACCAGTGCCAGGGATTTATCGCTTTTTGGGTTTCGGTGCTCCTCTGGCCGCTCTTTTTCAGCATTGTCACGGTCATAGCCGGCTTCGTTTTCAGCATCGCCAGCGGTCTGCAAATCTCTTGGGCGGAGTCGTTGAGCGGCATTGGCTTCGTCGGCAGCTTTCTCGCGTCATTTACCTCCGGCATGATCTTGCTGGGCGGCATCACTGCCACGCCACCCCTTGCCTATTCGATTTGCGCCCACGGCGGGGCCGCCCTGTCCGCACCGAATATAACCCAGCTTTTGCGATGAGCGTCTATAAATTCATTGACCGGCGAGGGCTAGAAAAAGGGAAGACCGTCGCGATCTTCGCCTTGCTCGGCATTGCGGTCTTTCAACCTGTATGGCTCGCCTCGATCCACAAGCAGCGTGAGCGCTTCATTATCCAAAACGGAGCCGGCTCTTACACCGTCGCTCCTGCGCTTTCGTTCGACGAGGCCACCGATTTACACGAGGATTGTGCCTTTCAAGCTGCGCGCGCCGCGTTCTCCCGCAATCCCGCGGGCGCCGACCGTCCGTCCGAGCTTGAACGCTGGTTTCTGGCCGATTCTAAGAGCGGTGGCGGGCAATCGTGCTTGGGCAAGCTGCGCGCGATCATCACGGACGAAACCAAGGAATTTACCGCGAAGCAGTTTCACCAGAAAATGAACATCACCGAGCCGGCCCAAATTGTCGTCCAAGACGACAAGATTGTGAAAGTGACGCTCACCGGCCAGCTCATCCGGACCGGCATTTTCCGCGACCGGCCCCATAGCGAAACGCGCCGCTTCTCTCTCCAACTGATCTTTGTTCGGAACCCGAACATGATGCTCAACAATCGCCCCCCGCTTGCCGTATGGGACTTCGACTATTCCTTGCAATGATGCTGTCCGGAGTTGCCCTCGAGGGCAACACGCCCGACGTGCCCACCGGCCGGATGCAAACGCAATACTTGCAGCCGGACCAAACGTATGTGGTCGGCATCGCGCCGCGCTTGCCGACCACGATTGTCTTTCCGGGCGCGGGGCTCGGCTTCCAAGGCATCGGCCTGATGCGGGCGGCGGACACCTCTCCGCAGCCCGTGCAGATCGATCATGAACCCGGCACCAATTATTTCACGGTGCGCGCCATCATGCCGAATGCCCGTTCCGACCTGAACGTTATTTTCGAGGGGCGGATCTACGGCTTTGTCTTCGTCCTCTCGGACGAACCGACTCGCGGCCTCACTTTGCTCCGCGCCCCGCCACCGTCCGCGCGCGCCAAGGCCGCGGCGAAAGCCCCGCGCGTTGGCGTCTCGCGGCTGGTCGAAATGCTCGATGAGGCGAAGGCTTTCGGCGTCATCGCGGCCGCCTATCCGGGTTACCAGCGCAACATCACCACGCAGGAGAAATCATTTCGCATTTCCTACCCGCTCGGCGACGTGCTCGTTGACCAAGCCTGGCGCTTCGAGGCCGAGGATACCATTGTTCTGCGGATTATTTTCGTGAACAAGACCCCCAGGCCGCTCGCGTTCCGGCCGGACTCCTTGGCGGTCAAGATCGGCGAGCGCACGTTCTTTTGCAGCATCGCCGACGCCCAAGGCACCATCCCGGCGTGCGCCCACGCGGCCGAGTTGGAAGGGGAAGCCAAAGAGATCATGGCCCGCCTCGCCGCCGCGCGGACCACCAAGAAATATAACCCCGACCCTGACCGCGCCCGCCTCGCCGAGATACTCAGCGCGTATCAGTCCGGCCAGGCGGTGGCCTATCTCGCCATCACGGGCAATCCCGATGGCTCGCGCGCTTCCATCAGCCTGAAAAATAACTTCCACATCCTGGTCGATGTGGCCCCGCTCACGCCACCCCCTTCGTCATGATAAGCCGCATTCCCCGTATCATCGTCAGCCTGCCGGTTCTGGCCGGCGCCGTGCTGGTTCTCTTCGTGTGGCTTACGGTCACCATCGTACAACGCTCGCGGCGAGAAAGCGCCGCGGCGGTGCCGGCTTCCGCCATCAAAAAGAAGATCTCGGTGCCTGGCGCAATCACCGAAATAGGCCAGACCGTCACCGAGTTGACGCTCCCTCCCGTGCGGCCAGAACGCGAGGAGGCGCCGAAGGAGATTCCCCCCGAGCTCCGCAAGAACCTCCTCGCGCTGCCCGCCCCGATGACCTTTTACAGTCCCGCCGCGCCCGCGCCGGAGCCGAAACCTCCCTTGGTTTCCTCCCGTTATCTGCCCTACGGCACACTCATCCCTTGCAAACTCGTCAATACGCTCGACTCGACCGCCGACGGCTCACCCGTGATTGCGATCGTCCTCGAGGACATGAAGAATATCGACCCGGACGGCGTTTCACAGGTTGTCATTCCCGCCGGGACGTTCGCCATCCTCGATTCCAGCGCACCAGGCCACGAGCGCGACCGCATTGCGGCCGATGGCCGTTGGATGTTCGTATGGCGCACGCGCGACGAGAGCAATGGCCTCGAGCTGCAGGTAGACGGCCGCGCGCTCTCGCGCGACTACGATCCAATTTCGCAGACGTGGGGCCAGCCGGACGGCCGGGCGGGTTTGCGGGGTGAACTCATCCAGGATCTTAACAAAGAACGCATCCAGGAGGCCGCGCGGACGGCCGTCGAAAGCGGTCTGTCGGCGCTGAAAGAATACGATGTTTCGAGCAATGCCCTGACGGGCCAGGTGCTCCGCAATCCGCTCCCCTCTTTGCGCAACGCGGCGCTCTCCTCGGCAGGAGCCTACATCGGCCAATACTCGGATCAAATCCGCAAGCAAATCTCGGATTCCGGGATTTACGTCCAAGTCACCGCAGGGACCGAATTCTACCTTTTCCCTCGCCAAACGATCGACCTGCAGCACGCCCGCCGGGGTTCAACCGTCTCCGTTGCCGCTGCGCTTGAACCCAACTCTCGCAAATGACCTCGCCCCGCCCCTCCCTCGCCGCGCTCTGCGCGGTCACTGTCTTGCTCCCCGGCTGCGCCGCGCGCCCGGCCGCCACGGCGACGTCGCCCGCCGTGCAACGCGGCCATGAACCGGCTACGCTGGTGCCGCGCGAAGCGATCACCACCCCCAGCCTCTACAAAGCCTACTATGTCGGACAGATCCTCGATCCGACGCATCCGGAACTCATGTATCGGCCCGGCGTCGTCTACCGCCAGGAATTGCCCGAACGGTGGAATCGCAATCCCACGGCGACCGGCGGGGCCGTGTCCGGCCCGATCACTTCCGTGGCCGATCCCGCGTTGCTCGCGCCGGTCTCAGCGGAGCAACAGCAGCTTATCGCGCAGCAGCGCGAAGCCTTGGAATTGCTGGCCGAGGACAACGCGCAGTTGCGCGGAGCTGCCAGCAAACCGACCGACGAGGCCGCGCCGACCGAAGCCACCCCGTCTACGTCGGAAGCACCTATTCCCGCGCCGTCCGAGACGCCCGCGGCGGTGGTCGTGGCAGTGCCAACCCCCGCCGCTGACCCACTGGCGACCACGGAGAAATTCGATTACAACAAGGCGCTCATTCCGAATAGCGACGGCTCGATTGTTCTCTCGCCGGAATTGCTCGAGCAGATCGATCGCAACGAACCGAATCCATTTGTGCGCCGCCACCAACTCGAGACCCAGTTCCGTGATTTGCAAATTGCGGTGACCGGCACGGCTCCGGGTCCGCGGCCCACCGCGACCGTCAACGGCCGGCTCGTCAATACCGGCGACACCTGGGAAAGCTTCAAGGTCGTCGGCATCGAGCGCGATTCGATCTATCTGTACCGCGCGCCGTTTCTGCTGCAAATCCCGCTGGCGCGCGAGCAGCCGGTCACGGTTCGCATCCCCCAGTAAGACACCATGCCGACTTACCGCGCAACTTACGCTCTCGCGAGCGGACGAGAAATCACCGAGGAGATCCAAAGCACCGGTCCCGAAGTCGTGCGGGTCTTGCTGCGGCAACGCGGCGTGTTTCCGATAGAAGTTGATGAAGTGGCCAGCTCCGCCCGGCTACAACGCCTGTCGTTTCCGGCCAAAACGACGGCTTGGCTCTTCCGTCAGCTCGGAATGCAAATTCGGTGCGGCGTGCCGGAAATGCAGGCGGTGGCTTCGCTCAAAGACAGCCACAGCTCGCGCCCCGTCCGCGAAATGCTCCAACAGGTGCACGGCGCGCTTTCAATCGCGCGCGTCTCGTTCACCGCGGCGCTGGGCGCTTTCCCTCGCGTGCTCCCGCCCCACCTCCGCGCGATACTGGCCGCAGGCGAGGGCAACGGCCCCGAGACTATGGCCGCGCGTTTGAACGACGTCGCAGATTGGCTGCTCTTCCAGCAACGCATTCGTGCCACCATCCGCCGCTCGACCGCCTACCCCGGCCTGCTCCTTTTACTCGGCTCCGCCTATCTCGTGTTCTTCCTCGTCTGGTTCGTGCCGCGATTCAAAGCCTTGCTGGCGGCGTTCAATATCCCCCTTCCGGCCTACACGCTCGCGGTCCTCGGCACCGCCGATTGGCTCCGCTCCCACATACTATTGCTTGCGGCCGCCGGTGTGATGCTGATGTTCGCGTTCAATCGGATCCGTGCTAACGATCGCCTGGCCTTGATCCTCGATCGGCTCGTTCTCCGGCTCCCGCTCTACGCGAAAATCTACCGCGCAATCTTCACGACGCTTTTCGCCAAAAACTACCGCGCATTACTGCTCTCGGGCGCGACCGCAGATGAGGCGCTGGCCCTCTGCTCGGATATGTTCTCCAATCGCGCGGCGCGCGCGGAGATCCGCCGCCTCCGGCGCGAAATGCACGATGCCGGCGCGAACCTCGGCACAGCGCTGCGGCGCAGCGGTTACCTGCCGCCCGAGGCAATATCGGCTATTGCCACGGCGGAAGACACCGGCGCGTTGCCGGAAACGCTCAGGCTCCTCGCGGAGCAATACGAGACCGACGCCAACGAGGCCGTCTCCGCAACCCTGAGCTGGATCGGCCCGGCTCTTATCGTGTGCATGGGCGTCATTATCGGGGCGGTCCTCCTCGCGCTCTTCATTCCAATGGCGGAGTTCTTCAAATATGTCTAATAACCTTCTTTCTCCGCGGCGACCGCCGACGGCCTTTACGCTCATCGAGCTTATGATTGTCGTCACAATTGGGACGCTCCTTCTCGGGGCACTAATACCCCCGGCCGTCTCGAGCGCCCTCATTCGTGCCCAAACCCAGCGCGAGGATGCGGCCTTGGCTGAGTTGAAGCGGGACATCGAACAATCTTTCGAGATGCGTGAATTGGGAACCCTTAATGTTAGCGCCGCTTCCAATCCCGGCATGGTCGCTGGCGGCGCACTTACCGACGACATCGATGGCACCGCGACCGCCACCACGTTCTCCACCTCGACTGTGCCTACCTACGCCTCGATCACCGGCAATGAATGGTTTGCCCGCATTGCGCGCGCCCGTGGCATATCAGTTACCGCCGGAACGGCCGTGACCAAAACCAGCCAATCCGCGATCTATGATATTCTGTTCTCTGCGGCTGACCGAGCGCGTCTTTTTATCAAAGGGCCAATGGAAACCACTCGCCAACGCTATCTGCTCATCTCGGTTGTCGGCCGGACGGAAGAAGTCACGCTGCCCGCTTACGGCAGCTCGCAAGCGTGGTTCAATGACATTTGGGATACGGCCTGGGACCGCAGCGACGCTACGTTGCCAGCGTCGTGGACGAGCAGCCTGACGGTCGAGCAGGCGGCGAACTGGAATGCCGATTCACCGGGCAAGTCGCGGCTCCCGCGGCTGCGGGTCGTGCGTCTCACCCAGCGCCGGCATGACCTGGTGGTAAACTGCCTGCATCCTACCGACCTGGTGTGGGTCGCCTACAACACGCTGACGACCTACACGCCGGGCGTTACCGCTGCGCCGACCACAGTTTTTGCAGCCGGGTCCGGCACGAACACTATCGCCGGACTTCTGGAGGGCCGCGTGGTCCGGCTGTGGGTCGGCCCGAGTTGGGCGAGCGCGAAGCTGGCCGAACAAACCATCCGCGGGCGCACCGTTTACACGGCGCAGTGATCGATGCAGATGCGGGACCACGGCTGAGCACGTCGTGGGCCGCGTGTTTTGTCCGGTTTTTCACGCCACTAAACGGGACACGCTTGCAAAACTGCAAGCACTGCTTGCAAAACTGCAAGCACTCTCCAAAGTTGTCACCATGAGTCTTGCCCATAACCCCTTTGTCCGCGACATCCCTCGTCTTGTCCGCCCGGTCGACGCCCAATTCTCCAACGCCCTCGACGCGGACAAGGCCATCGTGCGCCTCATCGGTCCGCGGCGGGTCGGAAAGACCGACATGGTCTCGGCCTTCGCCCGAACGCACGGCGTGCCGCTGCTCTCCGTGACCCTTAAGGCAATCCCGACCGATGTCACCCATCCCGGCGACATCGTGCTGTCCCTCCTCGATAAGGAGTTGGAGAACCTTGAGCACATGCCGACCGCGATGCATCGCAAGTTGCAGGCTGCCTATGTCGCGATCGCCAGGAAGGATTCTCGCACCACCTCGCGATCCCTCGGTTCCGAGCTCGGCGCCGCCTTTGCTGGCCTCTCGGCAAAGCTCACCGCTTTGCGCCGTGATGACCAGTCGCCGCCGCCCGTCCGGCACACCGATCCAGACATTGAGGTTGCATACCGGCTCCGCGCTCTCGAGTTGGCGGCCGGCAAGTTGCGAATTCGCCCAATCGTGTTGTTCGACGAGATCCAGGAACTCGCGCTGGCACGTCCCGAAGTTCCGACGGTCTGGGCGATCCGCAATGAGATCCAGCACCACACCGCGTGCCGTTACGTCTTCGCTGGATCTAACCAACGCCTTTTCTCACGGCTCGACAGCGGCCCGCGGGCGCCGCTGCTGCTCCTCGGTTCCTCTCTCTCGGTTCCTCCGCTCTCCTCCGAGGAAGTTGATGAATGGGCCGTTCCCCTGTTCCGCCGTGGCGGACGCCGGGTGGATTCCCTCTTTGCGGCGACTTCTTTGATGGCTGGCAAGATTGGCGAAGTGACGGAAGTTTGCGCCGCGCTGTGGGACGCTTCCCGCAGCGGGGATACGCTCCATGACAACCTGCAACGCGACGCCTTGCTGGCGGCCGTCCTGAAGCACAACGCCGGGTTGCCTCCAATCCGGGGCTTATCAGCCCGGCAAACCCACGTTCTGCGTTATGTCGCGCTCAATCCCGGAGTAAATCCGATGACCCGCATGAACACCGCAACGGTAGACATGAACCCGGGTACCATCAAGCGCTCCCTGGACGCACTGATGACGGCCGGGCTGATCGAGTGTTTTTCAGACAATCACTACACGTTGGCCACCCCATTGCTGACGCTTGCGGCCCTGCACCCGGTCGCCCTGCGCGAACCGTTGCGCCGCATCTCCGTGGGCATCGCCACCGAGGCGATGGGTCGCACGCGACAAGGCACCAGGCCGAAACTCTAGGAGTGACGGAGGCGGTTTTTCTCGGGAATATTGCTTTTGGGCTTGCCTAGCTAGCTAAGCTAGCCAAGTGTGTTTTTCGCGCAAGAGCCACGCGCGTTTCTCCAACCTCAGCCCGTTATTCGCCATGCCTCTTATCCAAACCGCCCCCAAGACCGACCTTCTCCAAGATTCAAAGTCCATGATCGAGACCCGTATCGCCACCGCCACCGAATCCTAAACCACCATGAGCACATCCCACGACAGAATCCTGTCGCCTGACCAGCTCGCCGGCCTCGCCTGCGTCGTTTGTGGGTGCGCGCCGAAAGTGGCGCTTCCGCTCAAGGTCGACACCCCGACCTCCACGCATGTCTTTCGTTGCGAATCATGCTCTGTAGAGCAGTCGCAGGTGGAACGGTGGGTCGATTACAGCATGGCTCATGTCATCGTCGTTGGCTATCCCCGCGATAGACTTGCCGGCATGCTGCTCCAAGGACCTCGAGCGCCCGAAGACGTTAGGAGCAGCGGTTACGGCTTCACGCGGAGCGTTGCTGACGCGTGGCCCTTTGCGTCGGCGAAGCAGGCTGCGGCCAAGGCACGAATTGTGGACAAACACATGGGCTGGGGCGAGGGCGTCCTGGTCGTTGAAACCCGTAGCGAAGCGGCCACCAATGCCGCGAGCGAACCCGCGCGATGAAGAGCGGCAAGGTTGATGTGGCGCTGGCCGCCACGCTTCGCCAGGTCGTCGCGTTGCGCGACACGCCTGCCGGCGCCTTGCTGGATCGCTGGGAAGCGCGCGGCGCTGCCGCCGTCGCCAGCGGCCCAGCCCCCCAGGAAAAAAATTAAGTGTGGGCCGTCTCCCAACCTTCCATGCCGAACTGGCTGTCTAGGAAGTCTTTGATCTTTTACGTTTTATTGACCGATACCTCGCATTGACTTTGCCCCCCAAAGTTTTATCAAAACATAATAAGTTAGTAGTATTCCCATGAACCGCCGCAGACTCCCCCTCCTCCTCGCGACCCTTGGCCTCCTTGGGTCGCTCGCCGTTTTCACGTCCCGCTCGCCAGGCGAGCGGAACACTGCCGCCTTTCGGGCTCCGGTCGTGTGTGTTCCGGAGCACGAAGCCACAACGGGCCAAAATACTAGATCGGTGGCCGCCCACCGGTTGCCGGCGACCGCATCAAGAGCTGCGGTCGCCGTGCAACCGAGCGAGCCGGCCCATGCGAGCCTCACCTCTGCTTACCCGACGATCCTCGCGGCCGTGGCCGACTGGCAGCAGCACAACCGCCAGGCCAAGGAATTTGTCATCGCACCCTACCCCGACCTGCCGCTTGTTTTCCAACGGACGCAGGTAAAGGACGACGGCCGATACGTGACCTGGTTCGGAACCAATCCGGAAATCCCCGGCTCGAGCCTCGTTGCCGTGGCCAGCCCTTCGGGAAGCCTGACCTCCGTTCTCGTTGTCCCTGGTTCGAGCCAGTTTTCTTTCTACACGGAAGAAGACGGCCGCACGATTGTTTCGGAAGCGCAGCCAGGCGAAGAAGGCTGCGCGGTTGCTCCCGTACAGCCGAATCGCACCACGGCGCAGGCCCCGACCACTAGCGCGATCTACAAAGCGCAATACACTGCCGCAGCGCAATTCGCGGCCAAAGCTGGCCTCGACTACGACAAGAATGGTGGCAATGGCCCGACGCAAGGCGTCCCCTCCGCCATCGAGGGCGCGATCAACGTCGATGTGCTAGTGCTCTATGACGCA
>OBEQ010047021.1_pt1 | contig 18391 bp, 15 predicted proteins | sample 1670901 | NCBI WGS metagenome assembly OBEQ01 (sample SAMEA104232315, study PRJEB22302) | groundwater metagenome | biome: forest; feature: aquifer; material: groundwater | place: USA | collected 2011-08-07 | depth 5.4 m
ACAATGCTAAATCCAACAAAAGGCGGGAGAACCTGTCCCGACGTTTCCTATTTTTCAGTGGAGGTCGGGACGCCGACTTCCACAAAAGTTTATCAAAAGAACGTCGGCGTAACCCTTAAGCTCCGTAGGCCGCGCCAACTTCTCTTTAGCAAGTATTTTGAGGTTGGCACCGCGCTGACTTTTTTCGAAAAAGCTTAAATGCGCCTGACAGGACTCGAACCTGTAACCCTCAGCTCCGTAGGCTGATGCTCTATCCAATTAAGCTACAGGCGCAATCAACCACTAAATTAACAAACTTTACATTCACGACGATTGCGCCAGTCCCGATGTTTGTTTTTTCAAAACATCGGGACAGGCAAACAGCCATTACACTATCATCTTTTTGATTTTAAAATTTCTTCTCGAGTCACACCCATGCTCTCAAAAGCGGCCTGTGGATTCTTGTTGTACAGCCGGCAAAATTGCGTGACATCTTTCATATTGTTAACACCTTTCTCGGCTAACAACTTGAGGGCCACGGCACGTAAATAAACTTCATCGATAATATTTCTTGGCGTCAGTCCCGCCATACGCGCCAACCGATCGCGATAAATCGTACTGGTCGTGATGGTTTTAATTCCTTTTTTTTCATAATCATATTTATAAATCTGTGAAAGTAAAACCGTTTTCTGCTCCATGCCGCCCGTTTCGCTGACTTCATCGATGACACGATAGAGACGATCTTGAACGTGGAACCGGCGCATGATAATAAAAACATCCACCAGGTTGACCAGGACTTCCGGAACATTCATCGGCTCATTTTGCAAACGCAAGATTGTTTCGCGTGAAGTTGCCGCGTGAATCGTTCCCAAACAATATTTCCCGATGTTGACAGCCGTAATCATATCGCGCGCTTCTTCTCCTCTGACTTCTCCAACAACAATCCGATCCGGGCGCATGCGCAAACTGTTTTTAACAAGCTGGGCGATGGAGATCTCATCATCGCTTTCCAATCGTGAACAGCTATCATCTAAAAGCGTATTTAATTCAAGGGTATCTTCAATGACAACCATTCGCTCACTTGTCGGGATAAAGCAAAAAAGTGCATTTAAAAGAGTTGTCTTACCTGTGCCCGGCCCGCCGGCGATGATAATATTGGCGGGCCGCAAAGATAGGCCCTCCAAATACAACCAGAGTTGCCCGGCAACTTCATACGTTAATGTCCCCCCTTTAATCAAATCAATAATACTCATCGGCTCAACTTTGGCTTTCGTGATGGTAATTTGCGGGCCAAACGGCGACTGAACAATATTCACGCGTCCTTGCAAATTCGGCAACTCAAGATTCATGATCTTTTTGACTTCGCTGCGCCCTGAAAAAAGAATGAGCTTCCGCACAAATAAATCTAACTCTTTTTGGGTTTGAAATCTCCGATCAGTTTCAATCAAACCTTTTTGAGAATGGTGAATGTAGATGGGGTTTAAGGAATTGATGATAATATCTTCGACTTCCGGGACTTTTAAGAGATCATCAATAACTCCGTAAGATAAAAAACTTTTAATAAAACCAGCCTTCTCATCGACCGAAGCGATTTTTGTCAGCTCTTCTCTTAATTTTTCCTTGTGATGGTCATCGGCCGCATCATCCAAAACGGAATGAATCGCGGTTAATTTCTCATCGTAAGTCTGAAGGAGCGTCAATTGCCCCCAAAGCTTTTCCAGGATCAAAGATTCTAAATTTAAAAAATCCAGATTATTCATTGGGCCTCGTTTATGTTGTTGATGTCATTTCCATTTGCAGTGCCGAGTACTCTAACATTGCCGTGAGAAATTGTAAACCCAAACATCACAAATGCATGATGTTTTATTCTTTTTTTCCGTTTTTGTTCTGGCCCCTGCGCGTCACCACAACCGCCGCTTTATCCATGGTCAAATATTGGCCGGCTAACCGCGCGGCATCATCTTTCGTCACCGCATCAATCCTTTCGGAATATTGCTTGTATGTTTCATATCCCAACCCATAAAGTTCATCGTAGGTCACGATGGAAGACAGGGCGCCGTTTGTTTCAAGGTTCATTTTCCAGGTTCCTTTTAAATACATTTTCGTGTCCGCTAATTCCTGGTCCGTCATTCCCTCTTTTTGCAACTCTTCTATTTGCGAAATCAAAACATCTTTCACTTTATCAACCTGATCCTGCGTTGTGACAACGTAAAAATAAATTATTCCCGTATCAATGCCAGGCGAATAATTTCCGCCCAACCGATAGGATTTTCCAAATTCATCACGGATCGTATCAAAAATCCGGCCGCTAAGCGGAGAACCCAAAACCGACGTTAAAATGGCAAGTCCGTAACGATCCGGACTGCTTAATTTTGCACCCTGAAAACCGACAATCACCATCGCCTGTGTTTTGTCCATAACATAGGTGTTTGTTTTTGTCGATGTCGGCGCGGATTCTTCAAACGACTTTAATGAAATATCCCTCTTCTGAATCGTTCCGAATTTATTTTTAAGGATCGGTAAAAGTTTTTCCGAATCAAAATCGCCAAACACCGAAAGCACCATATTATTCGGCGCAAACCATGTTTTGTGAAAACGAACAATATCATCACGTGTTATTTTCTCAACCGATTCCATGGTCCCCAATGTGTCTTTACGAAAGGGATGTTTTTCAAACAATGTTTTTTTCATCTGCAATAACGTTGAGGTATAAATATCATCTTCCCGCGCCATGAGCGCGCTTTTAACCTGCTCCTTAATTTTAATAAGTTCGCTGTCCGGAAACGTCGGGTTTTTGACAACGTCTTCAAGAAGGGTAACAGCAAAATCCAAATCTTTCGAAAGAAAATCACTGCTCATGCCAAAACTATTTAACCCGCTTGAACTGCCAAAACTCATGCCATGTTCTTCCGTGCTTTGCGCAATCTGCTCGGCTGTCCTTTTAACGGTTGCCTTTGCCCACAAATCGCCCGCTAAATTCGCAAGACCTTCCTTACCGTCGGGCTCCTGACGCAAACCACCCTGCAAAGCAAGTCGAACCGCAACAAGCGGAAAACTTTTGTCTTCTCTTAAAAGAATTGTCAGTCCATTATCCAAAATGACTTTCTTGATTTCACCTGGCTTAACAGACTGATCAACCGATGCCGTTGCCTCTCCCTCTTTCTTCGGAATCAAAATAACCAGTGTCGAAGCGCTATCGACTAAATACGTGTTCGCGACACGCTTGATATCATCGGGCGTTATCGAACGGATCGCTTCAACGTACTTTTTATGAAATTGGTAATCGCCGATTAAAGCCTCATCCATAACGGCATCATAACCGATATCCGCCGCCTTTTGATGGTCAAAATAGTAATTGCTTAAAATCTGCGTCTTAACTTTTTCTAATTCCTGTAAACGGACACCTTTTGTTTTGACCGCAACGATTTCCTCTTTGATCGCTTTTAAAATTGCGTCTTTTTGGGGAGAATCAAAATCACAGCTAATTTTAAATAAGCCTTGATCCGTCGGTGTAAAATTCTCCGCGGAGATCGAATAAACCAATCCCTTCTTTTTGAAAATATTTGCATAAAGCCGTGAACTTTCCCCCTGCCCCAACATCATGGCCAGGAGATCCATCGCAAACATATCCGGGTGAGCAATGCTGATACCCTGATAACTCAGAGACATCCGCGCAAGCTTTGTTGGGTATTCTTCGATATGTTCCCGGGCCAGAAGCTGTTTCGGTTCCCGAGGAAGCGAACGCGATAAATAGGGCCTGGGTTCAAAATCCTTAAAAACGTTTTTGATCTGATCCAAAGCTTCTTTAACCTTCACATTTCCCGAAACGACAAAAACAATATTGTTGGGAATGTAAATACTTTTAAAATATTCATAAAGGTCATCCCGGGTCACATTTCGAAATAATGATTCATATCCGATAATGGGATGACGATAAGGATGTGTGGTGTAAGTATTCTCAAAAACGGTATCACCCAAATATCGGTCAGGACTATCTTTGTAAAGCCGCATCTCCCCAAAGATGACTTCGCGTTCCTTTTCAACCTGTTCAGGGTCGAAAACCGAATTCATCAGCATGTCGGATACAATATCAAGCCCTTGCTCAAATGTCCCTTCGGGCAACTCCAAGGTCACCGATGTGTAATCAAAACTTGTCGACGCATTGATAAGGCCACCAAGGGCTTTGGCCTGGCGGGAAATTTCTCCCACCGCGCGCTTTTTCGTTCCCTTAAATAGAAGATGTTCAATGAAATGGGAAATGCCGCAGCCAAGATATTTTCCTTCTGTGGCCGACCCGCTTTTGATAACAGCCTGAAACGCGACAACCGGACTGTCGGGAATTTCATTGATCAAAACCGTCATGCCGTTATCGAGAATGAATTTTCGGACTTCGGCTCCGGCGGTGGCGCCGGTTAACAACACAATGACAAGTGACAACGTAATATTTCTAAAGATATTGTTCATCTCTTTCCTCATAAAAATGACGATTATTCTTTTTTTCTCCTTTTAAAATCTTCCAGAAGCCGGCGAATATCCGCTTCGGCATTGCGGGCGACTTGCGTGCAAAGAAAGATGAGCAAGGAAAACTGCCAGCAATCATCCGGACCCGAGACAAGTCCGATGTGAACATCTTCGCGCCGCTGAAGATCATCTTTAAAGAACCCGATGGCCCGCGTGATGGCTCCTTCATAGATATTTAAGGAGAGCGTTTTATTATTATATTTTAAGGATGGTAACTGAATGCCCCGTACTAAAAGAAAATTGGTAACAGCTTCTCTTTGAAAGTCGGATTCTTTTTCGAACTCAAATCCCAAAAACTGCGGAATGTTGGGCGGCAACACAATGGAGGGCTTTAAAACGGTGACTTCCCCTTTTCGAACAAGTGTATCGCCAAGATTTATGGTCGATTCGCTCAAAAGAATATACTCAACACGCGTTTCAGAAAATGTCGCCAGATCTTTGACGCGGTTGCGATGAATTTCCGTTGATTGCAACGCCTTTTCCCAAGCTTCGTTGATGTTCATAGTTTTAATAAGTACCTTTGTGCAGTTCCTTCGAAGCTCGCACATGAAAATATGCGAGCGAAGAAGAACGGAGAGGGACGGATTCGAACCGTCGGGCCACCTTTCGACAGCCACACGCTTTCCAAGCGGGCGCATTCGACCACTCTGCCACCTCTCCAAAATTTTGTGAATCAAAATTTTGGATCCCGAACCCGTATTCCAGGGTGAGGGATCTAATTTCTTTACAGATCTCTCGTCGCTTTGCTCCTCGAGACCGCCTCGCCGAACTACGGCGTGGCGGCCACTCTGCCACCTCTCCAAAATTTTGTGAATCAAAATTTTGGATCCCGAACCCGTATTCCAGGGTGAGGGATCTAATTTTAAACACTAAACCGGAAATAAACCACATCCCCTTCTTCTACCTCGTAATCCTTTCCTTCCAAACGCACAAGCCCTTTTTCCTGGATAGCTTTGTAGGATCCCAAATAAACCAAATCATCATATTTGTAAACTTCGGCTCGAATGAATCCGCGCTCCATATCCGAGTGGATTTTTCCGGCTGCCTTCGAGGCTACAGTTCCTTTGGGAATAAGCCATGCCCGTGATTCGGTCGGGCCGGCTGTAAAAAAACACACCAAATTCAAAAGATGCCGGCCGGTTTGTGCCAGCTTGCCCAATCCCGGCGTCGCAATTCCCGCCGATTCATAATACGCCTTTCTTTCTTCTGCGGGAAGCTGAACAATTTCGGATTCAATTTTCGCGCAAAGCACAACAACTTCGGCGCTTTCTTTTAGGGCGCGTTCTTTTAAGGCTTTGAGCAGATCCTCGGAAACATGTCCTTCATCAATATTGGCGACGTAAAGGATCGGCTTTGAAGTTAAGAATTGAAATTCTTTAATAAGCTCCTCCGGGAAATTTTGATTTCGCGCGGATTTCCCTTGATTAAATCCTTTTAACAACGCTTCCAAAAGAAGTTGTTTGTCTTTCGATTTTTTATCGCCTGAACGCACCGGCCCCTCCAGCCGATCAAATGCTTTTTGTGCCTGCTGTAAATCCGCGAGCAAAAGTTCGGTTTCAATAATATCCGCCGCATCTAAAGGATTAAGATCATGCATCATATTGACGACATTTTCATCATGAAAGCATCGGACGACATGGGCAACGGCATCGACCTCACGGATATGCGACAAAAATTTATTTCCCAACCCCTCCCCCTGACTTGCGCCTTTGACAATTCCCGCAATATCAATGAATCGAATTCCCGAGGGGGTAATCTTTGCGCTTTTAAATTTTTGGGCCAAAACCTCGAGGCGCGAATCCGGAAGAGGAACGATCCCGACATTCGGTTCGATGGTCGTAAATGGAAAGTTTTCAGCCGCAACCCCGGCTCCGGTCAAAGCATTAAAAAGGGTTGATTTTCCGACGTTGGGTAAACCTACGATTCCGATTTCCAAGGTAATCTCCTTATCGATATCTATCAATACTTGTGGCGGACCCGCCTCGCCAAAATGATAAAATCATTTTGGTGGGGTGAAGTCTCGCCATTTTAAAAACCTGTCGTTTTTCAAAATGGCGGAGAAGAGAGGATTTGAACCTCTGACCCCGCTTACGCGAGGTAACGGTTTTCGAGACCGCCGCATTCGGCCACTCTGCCACTTCTCCAAAATTTTGTGAATCAAGATTTTGGATCCCGAACCCGCATTTCAGGGTGAGGGATCTCAAATCTTTTATAAGCTCCAATCTCTCGCTTCGCTCGAGATCATTTTTGTTTTGCAAAAATGACTCTGCCACTTCTCCAAAATTTTGTGAATCAAGATTTTGGATCCCGAACCCGCATTTCAGGGTGAGGGATCTCAAATCTTTTATAAGCTCCAATCTCTCGCTTCGCTACCACGCGCTTGCGATCAATTTCTCACGTTGTGAAAAATTGATTATATTCGCAGGCTTCCCATGAGTCAAGGCGATTTCCCATTTAACAATGGCTGTCGCAGATACTCTTTTAAGGCGCTCCACAGGCAAAACGTCCGCAGGATATCGCGATACCCTAAAAGTTCTCCCATTCTTGTTAACGGGACATTTTTTTCAACCAGCGTTAAAGCAAAACGTAATCGAGATGTTGGAAGTTCATGCGGGCGGCGTAAAGAAACGACTGGCCTTTTCTGTACAAACTTTGATCGATCAAGAAGTGAAATATGAGTCGTGGGGTTGTCATTTAAATATCCCCATTTGATCGCATATTCCAGCACAATCTTTAAAAGGATTAAAGAAAAGTTGATGGCGTGGGGATTGACGCTTCTCGTTGCGGAAGGCTTCTGCTTGACAAGGAAATGTTTATACAGTTCAATGACGCGCGGCGTGATCTCTGAGAGTTTCTTGAGCTCTGAACATTCCGACTTCAAATAATCTTGAAAGCCGCCGACAAGCTGCTTAAACCGCACAACACTTTGGGACGGATGAACACGAGATGCTTCACTTAGAAAATCATGAAAAAAAATATCATAATCCACATCTCTGACCATCATAGCCGCTTCGCCCCTGGCGATCTTGCCTTCGATGTCTTTTAGCAAACTTTCCGCCTGCGCACGGTCCTTCCCCGCCTTTTGCCGGTAATTGAGCCCCCTGGCAAAGAACTCGATCACATACTCGTCGCCGATCTTTTTGATGTCGCCCATGGAGAGGTAGTATACCACAACGCTCAGCCTACTTTGCCCAACGACTTCAACTTGGATTTTGTAGAGCGGATTTCTTTTTTATTTTAAAAGCCGGGGATGAGCAAAAATTCTGCCATTGGGGCTAGAAAATACTTCCTTGTATTCTGAGGCAGCAGCTTCGGACAATGTTTTTCGATATTTTCCGATGTATGTCAATGGCTCTGGTGAAATAGTCAGATAAACCAGAAAATCGGGATCGCCTTGAAACTCCTTATCAAAATTGATGATCTTGGTCTGTAAATATTGCCCATAAAACGGAGCACTAAAAAACTGATTGCTGGGAGCCACTAAGTAAATTGTGGCCCGCCTTGATAACGATTGGGTCATGGCATCTAAGGTACTTGTCGTTGGCCCTAATCGTCCGATATACCAAGAGGAGTAGCGGTAGGATTCAAATTCAGACTGAATTGATTTTACGTACCAGCGATGGTGTGGCATCGGGGATTGCGCGCAGACCACAGCGTCCTGTGAAAACCCTAAAAAGTAAATGGCGATCAATAATTTATGAATCCAGGCTTTCTTATTAAGGACAAAGAGCATTCTCCCGAACATTAATAAGAAGATCGGCCAAACGACCAAGAGGATCCGCGAGCCCAGCCAAGGGAATTCTTCTTCTCGTTCTGGAATGATGATCAGTACGAAAAATAACGCAATCAAGCAAAGAAGCACTTCCCCTTTTTTCCAGCGGTGTTTTCTTAAAAGAAATATCCATCCCATAAATATCCCGGATATAAATATAACATAACCATAATACCTCCCAAGTCCACCGGCTACTGTCCCATTATTGATTAACCCAAAAAAGATAAGTTCTACTTTAAAAGGTATTGCCAGGATCATCTCTTTGAAAGTCTGCTGTCCGATCACATGAGAAGAAACCTCTCGTAATGGATAAAGGAAATCAGAAAATACCAGGCTATTTCTTAAATACCACCCTATCCCCAATCCGCTGATTGCCATGAAACCAAAAAATATATCTTTCCAATTTCGAGTACTGATTAACTTCAAAATAAGTATTAAACTCAGAATTGAACCACAAAATAATAAATGAAATTTCATTCCCATCATTATTCCAATCGATAGAAATGCCAATCTGACATAAATATTTTTTGCTGTTAAAAGAAACCGTGTTGTTAAATAAAGGCTGCTTAAGAGAAATCCGGTACAACATAGGTCGTTATAATTCGTACCCATTTGGGCAATAACAATGGGCGTTAAAAGAAAAAGTATCGAAAGAAAGAAGGCTTTGACACGCCTAAGCCCAAAATGTCTCGCAAATAAATAAAGAATACCTGATGTCCATATTCCTATCGGTATTTGCGAAGCATCAACCCATCGCGTATCACCCAAAAAAAGTACGGACCATGAATATAAAACTTCGACATTCATCGGATACGCAAAATGATTTCGAAGCTCTATTGGTAAAATAGTCCACTCTCCACGCTGGATCGATTCATAGATAAACGGCAGGTAGCAAACGATATCATCAAGCCCTCTGGGAGGAAGAAAATAGGCACAAAGTAATAACCAGCCAACAACAATCAGAGCCGCGCCCAGCATGATTTTGTTCGAAGGCGGCCTTAAGATCTCTTTCCAAACTCCCCCTCGGATCATTTCTGATGAAGCTTGGCGAGGAAAAGCCGTCACAATCAAAAGTATTATTCCATTTAATAAGATCGCGGCAACAGGATACAACCACCCGACAGCACCCAAAAAGAGGAGCGTTCCTATAATTTGGGCTATGGTTAGAAAGAAAGCAAATACGTAAATTTCAGCAGATCGGGTTATTCCCCAGCAAGGAAGGAGAGTGAGATATCGGACAAAGATTGTGAGATTAAAAAGAAAATATATAACATCATTCATGAACAAATTATACATTTCATTTCTTCATACTAAAGATTTTTTTATTTAAAAACCTCATGACGGCCATGAGGTTTTTCAAAATGGCGGAGAGACAGAGATTCCCCCGCCGTTTCTATTCTTTCATTAAGGTTAGCGGGGTCCCGCCTACCATAATTTGAGAACCAACAAACGGCGGGAGAACTCTCGCTACGGCAACGGGTAGTCGTGGACGATAGGCGAACCCTACAAACCATTGAAACAAGCCTACTTATACCACTTTACCGTAAACGTAGTATGGGAGCGCTTATATCTTTAGGTGAGCCGATCAATACTACCCTACCGTACAATAAAGGCATTTTATCACAACACCGGCAAAAATCCAGCAAAATGCCCGTTTTGACTGCCCGTTTTGACCCCCTAAAACACGATCCCAGACCCGTATTTCGCGTTATTTTTTATTAAACTTCTCGCTCTCTTCCTTCTCTCCGGCTTCTTCCTTGTCTTCTTTACCTTCTTTTTTCTCCATCCATTTTGCGCTATGATCGGCCATTTTGGTCAAGCGTTGCGCTAATTCAGGATTAGATTTCTGAAGGGCTAACGCTGAGTCCTTTAATAGTTTAATATGGGCTTCACGCTCTGCAATCTTTGCTTGCTCTGCTTTTCCTTCCAGCTCATTCTTTTCGTTCTTCTCTGACTTGATCTCATTCGTTTCCTCGTTAGCAAATTTGATCAAAGCCGCTGAAAGGGTAGGATTCGATTGCTGTAAAGCAATTGCTGAATCATTTAACGCCTTAACTTGATCTTTTTCTTTTCCGCCATCCGCAAAAGATACGGACGATAATAAAACGACAAACCCTACTACAAACAACCCGACTACTACACTGCGTGACAATTTCATACTGCCTCCTTTTTTGATTGTTAAATTACCATTTCACTGTCTCAGCGACCTCGGGAGGAATCTCATCCTTTCTCGTAAGCGTCAGATATATAACCAAGCCTAAAGATGACCTGCCCCTATAAGTTGTACCAATTATTAAGAGAGAGCAACCGCATCTAGGATCTCGCGCAGCGATACCAGCGCGATAGTCGTCTGTTGATCGGATAACGCGTAAGGGATAATAAGCGTATCGCCATGGACCATGGCGCCGCACGAATAGACGACATTTGGGACATACCCACAACGGCTGTTATCCTTCCAGTGAATAAGCGGTTCACTCAATCGGCCGAGTACACGCGAAGGATCATCGCGGTCAAGCAGAGCCGCGCCGATCGAGTATTGACGCAGCGGGCCGACACCATGAGTCAAAAGAAGCCACCCGCGTTCAGTCTCGATAGGAGAACCACAATTTCCGATCTGCACGAACTCCCAGGGATACAAAGGCTCCATAATCGGGACGGCTTCATGCCAGAAATGGATATTGTCAGAATACATGAGGAAAAGCCTCTCATTATCGTTTCGGGAGATCATCACGTAACGGCCGTTTATCTTGCGCGGGAACAAAGCCATCCCTTTGTTGACCGCCGCCCTGCCGTTCAAGGTGATCATTTTAAAATGAATAAAATCTTCTGTCTCCATTATCTGCGGGAGGATGACCTTCCCGTCATACGCCGTATATGTGGCATAGTATTTTCCACTTCCGTCATCGTCCCTAAAGAAAACGAAACGCGCATCCTCTATACCGTTCTGCTCGCTGGGCGAGAGCGGAAATAGAACACGCTCTGAAAGCGTAAACCGCGGATCGAAAATGGCTTCGTAATTACATCGTGCGAGCCATAAGATCTTTTCACAGGTAAGCCTGTTGTCTAAAGTTATCGGATGATGCCCGATAGTATAGGTATTGACCTTATCCTGCAGCTGCTCCATGGTAAACTCAGCCAGTAACAGGTCTGTAATGTATTTTGAGCAGTCATTCTCCAGTCCTATTTCATAGAGTTTCCCGATGAAACATATCTTATCGTAAAGCGCGTTCGGTTTCGGTTCGGCGGTACAAGCGAAACTAGAAGCCTTATCGATCGATATAGATCCATGTTGGTCTACGACCCCCGAACGGAATGCCAATGTGGATATATGCCCTTCACCTGTCGCGCGCAAAGAAATAATTACGCGTAACGAGCCGCGAGAAACCCCGGACTGATCAGGATGCGCGACAATAGAAGGATTAAAGAGAGCCGTTGATTCATATGAACGCTCACCGATGAAGTACGCTCCTATGAGAAGTTTGCGCGCTTTAGAAGGTAGGAAATCGGAAGACATATATGTGCGGACGACTTCAAATTGGCGCTCAAGGATGACATCAAAATTATGGTGTCGCGCCGAAAAATCGCGCATGACCTTCTTTAGCTCTTCTTCGACGGCGGATTCCTCCAGCGCCATAACGCGCGAGACGATCCTCGGGACGCGCGATTGATCAGCAGGAATATACGGCCTGATAATGACGCACTCGCTATCAGGGATAATGACTATACCGGTATTCTTTATCATTCCTCCAATGGCTCCTTAAGACTTTCAAGAATATTTCCCATATGCGTCATTTCGGTTAGTGACAGAAGAAATGAAAGCGTAGATTCAGCGCCTTGATTGCGATTCACCCTGTCAATGTGAAGCCCATCACAGCATCCCCCCGTTACCGGGTCGTATAGGGAAATACCTAGATCATTACTTCCGAGAAACCATTGAAAAGCTTTTGAGGCCTCATCATGCCACGCCTTATCTTTTGTGACGCGATAGGCTTCAAGACAAGCTGAAACAGTGGAATAGGCTTCTACCGGTTGTTGGTCAAAGACAGGTTTTACACCGCCACGATGGTACGCACCGTCCGAGCCTACCGGCTGAAAATGCCCGCGAGTCGAAGTCTGTATCTTTACAAGCCACTTTAAAGCATCTATCCCCGCTTTCAGCATTTCTTCATTATCGAGATCGTGTCCGCTCACTAAAAGCGCGTGAGGCAATTGAGCATCGCAATACGTCAAAGATGATTCAAACCACAGCCATTCCACGTCGGTATTTACTTTGTAAAGATCGTGAAGCCGCGTAGCGAGTATCTGCAGACAGTTACGGACAAGCTTGTCTCCGTGAAAACGCTGTAGATATTCATGTATCCCGAGCAATATGAAAGCCCATGCGCGCGGCGAAGTGAATGACGCTGAAGAAACAAGGGCCTTTTCAAAAAACTCAACTGACATTTGAACAAATCCTTCGTTTTTGGATTGCCCGATACAGGTACCGATAGCCCATAACGCCCTCCCATGGCAATCTTCGCTGGGCACTTCTTCTTTCCAATTTCGCTGGAAAGTCAAAAAATTCCTAAACCGGCCGATAGAAAGATCCCAGGCGTACCTGAGGAATCCAAGGTAGCGGCTCGCGAAATCATTGATTGTAAGAAGATTTACGGTGCCTAGATTCTCAAGCAGTACGGCGAGAATAAGCGCCCGCGCATTGTCGTCTGTGCAATACCCTTCGGAGAAGTTAGGAACATTGAACGTGGCGTGCTGGAAGATCCCGATGGAGTCAGTCATTCTCACGAGATGGTCGAGCTTGATATCAGGCAGTACGGGAAACAGCTGTTCAAGAGGATGCATTGTTATCTTCTTTTGCGTTACGGGAGAGCGTTTCATCCTGGATTCTTCGAAGATAGACGCGTATTTTAACGTCACATTGCTCCATATCATCTCGCGGCCTAAAAGATAGGCGTTCTTGCGCATCGCGTTACGTTCGTTTTCGTTGCCAATAAGCCTTGTGATCGCCTGCCCTATCGCTTCCGGATCGTTAAACGGCACGAGAATACCCTTGCCGTCGCTAAGTAGTTCGGCGGCATGCCAATATGGAGTCGAGATGATCGCGTTTCCTACGCCGAACGAATAGGCAAGGGTCCCGGAAACTATCTGCGCTTCTTCAAGATATGGGGTAATGTAAATATCGGCGAGCACGAGTAACTCTTTGAGTTCTTCAGGAGATACAAACCGGTTATGGAAAATGACATTCCTCAAAACCCCAAGCTCATCGCAAAGGCGTTGTAAGAAAATCCTGTATGTTTCACCCTCATGTCTTAACAGATTGGGATGCGTAGCGCCGACGACTATGTATACCGCGTTCGGATGTTCTTTTATGACTTTAGGAAGCGCGCGCAGGACAACCTCTATCCCCTTATGTGGAGCAAGTAGCCCGAACGTCAGGAGCGTGGTCTTGCCTTCGACTCCATACTGGTCTTTGTAGAAATTGGGATCGATAAAAGAAACGTCGGGTACCCCATGCGGGACCAACCGTATCTTAAATCCGTGTATCTTATTTACCGCCTGAAGGATGTCGACAGCCTTTTGCGTCATTACAACCACATAATCAGACAGGCCAAGTAATTCATCCATCACGCGTCTCTGGCGCGCGGATGGATTTTTCAGTACCGTGTGCAGAGTTGTTATGATAGGCATATTCAATTGGCGTAATAAGGCCAATATATAACTTCCTGCGTCCCCTCCGAAAATACCGAATTCGTGTTGAAGACAAACAACATCGGTATTGTTGAGGTTGAGGAAATCCGCCGCCGCTTTATACGAGTCTATATCCTGCTCCTTGATCTCGAAACGTACGCGCTCCGGGTAATCGTAACCTTCCTCGATATCTGTGACAGGTATCGCGAATACCTGAACAGACGGGTTCAGGGCCGCGAACGTCTCGCAAAGATCCGTGGTAAAAGTCGCAATGCCGCAATGCCTAGGGAGATAATTGCCTATAAAAGCTATCTTCTTGATATTATTGGCCATAGTGTTTATTCCCGGCTATTTCCTCTGTCTTTCTATATCTCTTTCTTGGCATATTCCCATTTGCACCTCTATTAGCCTTAATCCCTTGTTGCTTGGGTTATTCAAGTGATGCCATTGATGCCTTTCTACTATCTTTACTTCTTGGCTGTCAAGGAATATCCATATCTCGCTTCTATGCTTATGTCTTTGTAAACTTGTTTTCCCGAAAGGCTTGAGATATAATAGCTTAACCTTAAATCCATTTCCTTTTGCCAGAACTTTATACCATCCCCACTTCTTAAGAACTTTTCTCATTTATCACTCGCACTGATTTTTAATGAGTTCATATGCCCTTTCCTTTAATAGATAGCTTCTTAGCCAATGTCCGAACGGTCGAATCATTGTGCTTCAATAAATTAGCCCGATCGTACGTGACAAAATCCGGATGCGTTGAAATCCGATACTGCTTGGACGAGTTATTCTCAATGAACTTTTTGGCATCCTTCCCTAAAAGACTACTTTCCACTGGTTTCCTCAGCCGGTCAAAAATCTGATACTTACCAGCCTCCGTGGCCTTAGTCAACCATCCGCCGCTATAAGTGTGGTTTTATTAACTTAACCTAGTTTTAATAAAATTTGTCGTGTTTTTTGGGCTTATTTGAAATACACGTCATGCCGCATTTTGCCATCAACATCAACGCTACCACTTACTTTTATGTTTTCATTAATATTAACCTGTTTCGGCATAGCTTCCAACCATAATTGCTGGTTTCTATAGTATTCTTGCTCATCGGCAAACCAAGATTCCAATTTATTACTATCTTTATCAAAAGCGAGGTAATACGGAACCCATCCTTTAAAATATTGATGCAGATTGTATTTTAGCACTAGCTTATTACCAATAAATTGAGCTTGAGAAGGCTGCCCCATAATTTTTTTAACTTCACCTATACTCATCCCAGGCATTAAATCATTCGTATTCTTTATAGAACCAAGGGTTGCACATCCGGATAATAATACCGCCATAGCCAATAAACAGATTAAATTTCGCATTTCTTCCTCCCCTTTCAAATAAATGGACTGCTACATAGACACTTTTTCAACAAGAAAAACATGAAAAACATATTATTACTTCAACAGTTTTTTATTTTGCGGTAATTTCTTATAATTCTCTTGGCTGATTACTTTCTTGCCGCTTTTGCGTTCCAATTCTTTTCTTGCGTTACCGGCGACAGCGCCGCCCTCAAAGGCGGCTTGCTTATTTTCAACAAACCCCTGTGCATCTTTATTAACAGTGATTTCTTTAGTTGATGCTTCGCCAAGCATTGAAAAGATAAGTTCTAAATCAGTCATGTGATCTCGCAGATTTTCACGCTTGAGTCCCTTGTGTTTTTTGTAAGCCGATGGGGTCATGCCAAATGCCGCTTTGGATATTTCAGCAGTTAATATTTCGTATTCCTTTTGCTCCTTAATGCCGCGCTTCTGCCACTGGTCGGTTAGCTCTTCACGGATAGCGATTCCTCGCATCCGTTTTTCGATCCATTCATCGCTATACCCTTTTGCCTTATATAAAGCCCTTGTTCTTTTTGTGGCAAGCTCTGGATTCTCAATTTCCTGAATTCGCTCGTAACCAACCCGAGCCAACCAGCGTTTAAATGGCTCGGCCTTGGGGGATGGGATAGACTGAATAATACGAAAAATACCTTCGGTATTAGCGCAATTGAGCTTTTGATCTCCACCGGATGTCTTAACAGAAAGGGGGGTGACAAATTGTCCCCACCCTTTGCTAAGCTCATCGTCACGCTTACGCATCTTCTTGATATAGTCTTGGACATTAGGCGAGCCAGTAAGCGCGGATACGACATCATTAACCACAAACCACCATTCATTGTTATGAATGGTCTTTCGAATCTCTCGTTTACGGAAAATCGCTATTTTTGTTGTGGCTATTTCTTTGTTCATGTTTCCTCATTTTGGCTCATGGCGACCCTGACTTACTACTCCTGCCAGGGTTCGCCTGAGCGTCAACAATGGCGGAGAGGGTGGGATTCGAACCCACGAGGGACTTACGCCCCTACCGCTTTTCGAGAGCGGCCGCGTCAGCCACTTGCGTACCTCTCCTTATCACTTCTTTAGGACGATCTTGGAATCTTCTCCTGTGTTTCGGATTACTCGTCCCGATGATTTGGAAATACCGCTTCACATCTTCCTGACGATGCAGGAAAACTGCATGAGGTCTACGGCGAGGACGAAATCCATAATCCAATAACATACGTTCTACTGATGCGAGCAATGGGCGCGAATGATTTGTAAAACAGAGCGCAACGTGCGAATAAGAATGACCGTAGACCCGATGTGTGTACCAATACACCGACCCATCCGTATCCATCAATCCTCGCAGACAGGCGCGTTGGTATATTTGATTTTCCAAAATCCAACTCGGAACATCGACTTGATGGTGCACTTTATTGCCGGCAATAAGACCAACCGTTTGAAGATATTCAACAAGCGCTCGGCTCGAAGCAACGATGCTCCCCCCATACCCCTCTGAACGATGCCGAATAGGCGCAGAAACATGAAATAATTTCTGAAACACGTGCTGAATATATAACCCATGCTTTTTATCTGTCTTCGTATTAAACGCCACTTCCACTTGAAAGCGACTGCTCAAACAGCCATCCCCCAACATGATCCCAATAAATTCGGCGAGCAATGATGAGCGCGCGGGCTGCTTGATAGATTTTCGAATTTTAAATCCGAGCGCCTTTGCGAGTTCTGGATTCTCTTGAAAACGTCGCGCGGAGACGCGCCCGCCTTTACGGCGACTTTCAAGAGAACCGGGGGAACCATATAATTGACCGCTTCGTCGTCCTCCAAGCTGAGCGGCACGACGAATATGCCAGAACTCAGGAAGTATCCGTATTTGTGGCGGAAGTGAAAAACCCGTATACCGAGAGAGACGCAGTAATGATTCGTGCGGCATGCGATGCTTCTCTCGACGCCAATCTCGAAATGTTCTCGGATGGACGCCACAGATACTGGCTAGCTCACCCAGATTTTGAGAGTGTTGTAACGCACGCTCGATAAACGCGCGTTGCGTGCCATCCAAACAATCGATGCGTGCCATACTTATCCTCGTAATAACCTCACTTCATACACTAAACAACGGAGGAGGTAGGATTCGAACCTACGGAGGCCACAAGGACCTCAACAGTTTTCAAGACTGTCCCGATCGTCCACTCCGGCACTCCTCCGATTCACGACGGTGAAAAGACGTTCTTACAAGAACAGTTGCTGCCAGGCGGCGGCATAGATCGCCTGCGTGCGCGCCATGCCGTCGGAGAGCGCCTGCCCGAACGAAAAATCAGGCAGCGCCCACGGCACGCATGCGGCCACCACCACCAGCGTCAGTAAAAACACCAATGAGAGCGCGAGGAGATAGGTTTCCAGATGCCATTGGCTGCGCTGCTGCTGCAGCTCATCCGCCGTCATCATCCAGTGAAACGCCACCGTGGCACCGATCACCGCGCTGATCGCCCCATCGACCCAGGCGCGCGCCACCCACTGATGCAGCAACCCGCCCAGCGCGCACACCAGCACCGCATAGAGTGGAATCACATACGGGCTGAACGCCACCAGCGCCGAGCCTTGCGCCCCGCCGGTGCCTTCATCTTTCCCAGATTTTTTCTTGCCCTTGCCGCCCCCGCGGTTGGCTTGGTCGACGCTGGTCACTTGCCCACCGAACAGCCACACCGCCAAACCTGAGAACATGGCGCGACTAATGCGAAACAGTCCCACCGGCCGGTACAGTAAAATATGCACTGCCAAATAGGTGCCAAACCCCCACGCCATCCACCGGGCCACCTCAACACCGGTCGCGCTGAGGCTCTGCAGTTGGCCCAGCACACCAAGCAACACGCCGATGGCCACCGGCACGAGTGCGGCCACGACGATCGCTTTCATCACGCGGCCGAGCACGGCCTGAATGTTAGATCCGATCTTGCCCATTCAGATAAGGTCGTAACGGTTCGGGAATGCGAATGTGGCCATCAGCCTGCTGATGCGTCTCCAGCAAGCAGATGAACGTGCGCGCCAGCGCCACGCCGGAGCCGTTGAGCGTGT
>OBEQ012666372.1_pt1 | contig 18391 bp, 20 predicted proteins | sample 1670901 | NCBI WGS metagenome assembly OBEQ01 (sample SAMEA104232315, study PRJEB22302) | groundwater metagenome | biome: forest; feature: aquifer; material: groundwater | place: USA | collected 2011-08-07 | depth 5.4 m
ATGATTTCCGAATGCCTCACCGTAAATTGCATTCACTGCTGCAAAATCATCCATATCTGCCAAAAAGATCGTTGTTTTGATCACTTTATTAAAAGAACTGCCTGCAGCTTCCAAAACGGCTTTGAGATTTGAGAGCACTTGAACACATTGTTCACTCACATTTCCATTCACCATCTCACCAGAGGGGGTAAGGGCAATTTGACCCGATGTAAATACCATACCATTGGCTATCATTGCTTGAGAATAAGGGCCGATTGCTGCTGGAGCGTTTGGAGTTTGTACCGTTTTCATAGAGTTATTTTCCTTTATTTATTATATCGCTGTATGGCATCATCGAGAATCGATTGGTAATCTTCTACCGGCCAATATCCAGGCATTGAGTAAATAACTTTGCCATTGGCATCTAGAAAATAGTTCATCGGCACCATTTTAGCGCTCAAATTTTTCGGATAAATACTTTTATCACGTGTTACATGAACCGCCACAAATTTTGAATTCAACTTAGAAATTACATCTTCATTCTGAAGTGTTGTCGCTTCAAATTTACGGCACCATCCGCATTGTTCACTCGTAATAAGCACTAACAGCGGTTTAGACTCTTTTTTTGCTTTCGCCTGCGCTTGCTCATACGTATCATTCCACGCAATATCTGTAGCAAAGAGATTAGCCATTAAAAATGCTAACAGAGCTAATTTTTTCATCTTGACCTTCTTTTAGTAAAACAGAATTTTATCGAAAATTATTGATCAACTTTGTAAAAACACCATAAAGATTTTTTACTTCATCAATCGATGTCCGCTCATTCGGTGCATGTATCGTATCATTGATTACACCAAACTCGATCACATCAATCCCATATGCCGCTACAAATCGCGCATCCGACGTTCCACCGGCGGTAGAGTGTTTCGCCGCCCTGCCACAAACTGCATGAATAGCTTCTTGAAGTGTCCGGACAATAGGAGTATCTGCATCGGTAACAAACGGATAGGCCGATTGATCCAAAATTAACGTGTAATCGAGACCAAACATCTGTTCTGAAATAAAAGATTCAATAGCCGCTTGATCGGTCTTAGTCGAATTACGCACATTAAACATCAATTTTAGTTTTCCCGGAGAGACGTTAGTTGTCTCTATACCTGCACGAATATCGGTAATCACCAATTGAGAAGGGGCAAAATATTCATCCCCATTATCTAAAAATGCCCCCGCTATTCTAGGGAGAATCGGGGCTATTTGATGCACCGGATTGATCGCTTTTTCAGGATACGCCGCATGCCCTTGCTTTCCAATGATCTCAAGAATACCGTTAATCGACCCGCGACGCCCTACTTTGATCGCATCACCAAATTTCTCTTCACATGTCGGTTCGGCAACGACAACGGCATCGGGGAGAAGATTATGCTCTTTCAGATACGCAAGTACTTCAACCGTCCCGAATTTCGCCGGCCCCTCCTCATCAGAGGTTAGCAAAATTGAAAGGGTACCCTCAAAATCACTCGCTTCTTTAAGTGCTTGGGTAAATGCCGCTACGCCGCTTTTCATATCCTGAGCACCGCGCGCATAAATGTATCCATCCAATTCTTTTACTACAAATGGATCACTATACCACCCCTCTCCAGCAGGGACGACATCCACATGTCCGGCAAAGCACAAATGCTTTCCTTCTCCAAATCGGCGGTAGGCAAAAAGATTTTTCACCCCCTCTTTGTCAATCCGTACCGTCGTAAAATCGGCTAAATAGTCTTCAACAAAATCAAAAATTCCTCCATCATCCGGAGTTTCACTTTTGCTTTCCAATAGTTTTTTAAACAGTTCGATTACATCCACATACTATCCTTGTAACTGCGTCTCATATTCCAGACGCAAACCTTGCGGCGTCATTATAATTCGCTCAACTTTGATTTTGCCTTCGGTTATCTGACGGCGGTGCAACTCACAAAGTGCTATAAGATGGTGATGTTCTTTCGAAATAGCCCTTTTTTGATCCGCTCTGACCAACGCACCGCAAATAATACATTCACACGCTACGACATCACGGTAACGTTTAATATTCTCTTTTTGATGCCCTAATTCCAAAATATCGTACTCTTTGGCTAGATTTTCTCTTAAACGCTTGGCATTGTCTAAAAATGATTTTTGCATATGGAGCGATTCAGCAAATTCGAGACCATAGACACTGCTCCCTCGACCCGATTTTAAAATACGGTCATATATCAAACGATCTCCATCATCATCGTATCGAACACTCAGGTGCAAACTTACTACCTCTCGTAAACGTGTCAATTCATGTACCATTGAGAGCTGATGCAAATGGGTTGTCATTAAAAATAAACACCCTTTTTTAGAAAGTTCCATAATGGTACTGGCGACGATGGCAACCGCAGAAAGGGTTTCTGTACCGTGGCTGATCTCATCACCTAAAATAAGCGATCTTGACGTTGCTCGGCTAAAAATTGTGTTCAATTCCAACATCTCTACCCCAAAGGTAGAGAGTGATTTTGCAACGTTGTCCCGAGATTGAATACGGGTATAGACCCCGTCAAAAAGAGAAAACTTCATTGTTTTAGCCGGTACGAAAAATCCCGCTTGTGCTAATGTCACTGCGATTCCGATACTTTTCATCAACGATGATTTACCACTGGAGTTGATCCCGTATAAAAGTACACCACGGATATTCGATCCATCATGTACTTTAGAGTCTAGCATTACGGTATCGGGATAAGGTAAATCAAGATAATCACGATTCCCCATAACAATATCATTAGGGACATAAGTGATCCCTTGGGCTTCAACCAACAAATGACGCAATCCACTCATTTGTAAAAAATTTTCTTTTGCGGATTCTACAATAACCGGACGGGTGAGCGCGTATTTTTGAGCATTAATGGCTGAAGCAACCGCTACATCGATTTGAGAAATCCACGCTATCGTATCTCGCATCAACATCGCTTGGTTTTCTATCCATTGGTGTTCTCGATAATGATTTCGCAGTTCAATAGCCCATCCATCCATAATTTTATGTTCGGGAAGCAAATGAACAAGTTTATGTTTTACACAATAAAACTGAAGCTCAATGACAACATTTATTGCCGTAATAAAGTTGTCTATTTGATTATAAGAACGATTTTGAAGCTGCCACCATAAGAGTTCAATATCTCCAATTAGTTGCAAATGTTTTTCTAATAATGCGGCATGCGGGTTCACCGTTTCAATCCAATCCAGTCGTAGATTAAGTTCGACCGCATCTTTGATCGGCAAAAAAAGACGAAATCGACCCAGCCGTTTTCCCATAGGGGTAGACATCGTTAAAAAAAGTCTGGTAATACTGGGAAGTCTTTCATCAATCGTTGTCATCTCCATCTGTTCCAGCGCATTATTTCCCAACTCCACTAACTGTGCTGTTTCTAAAATCATCGGTAGCGTATAAGATATCCCATTTGAATGACTCAAGTAATCAGCAAATAAGGCAAGTGCTTGTCCGCACAAAGGTTTCATTTCTAAATTTAAATGTTCTATAGGGGTCAAGAGTGAATAAACATTAAAGACTTTTTTAAAAAGGGTGTTTTGTTCCATTTCATTGAAAATACGATCATCATAGCGGTACTCATACATTGCAAAGTTACTGGCAATTTCGTCAAAAAACACTTTGGACGATGCCCCAATAATGAGACGGCGGCTATTCGTAACAAAAAGCAGATGGAGCACCCTGTCAATAGCTCCATACGGGTGTGAAGGTTCGCACTCAATCTCGCATAGCCATCCTCGTAGACCATAAGGTTCAAACATAGCCAGACCAATCGAATATCCGCCACTCTTATGATTAATAAATAAAGCTGCTTGGAATTCTTGCATTACAGTAAACCACCATCTTGGTACATTTTATAAGGATAATTATACTCATTCATTCAAAAAATGGATGCTTTTAACTTTAATTTTAGTAAGAACCGCGTTATAATCACATTCTTATACTTTAATCTAATTTTAGGATTTATTATTATGAAACGCCCTACACCCGTAAATGAAGAAGTTTTATTTGACGGACGCAGCCTTATCTCCGAAACAGATACGAAAGGGATTATTACCTACGTTAATCGCAAATTCACGGAAATGACCCTCTATTCTGCTGTTGAAGCCGTTGGACAACCACACAGTATTTTGCGCCATCCCGATATGCCAAAAGCCGGCTTCGAGGGGATGTGGAAGATCATCGAAAGCGGTAAAATCTGGGAAGGGTATGTCAAAAACCTCCGTAAAGACGGTAAATTTTATTGGGTTGTCGTCCATATCGTCCCAAAACTGAATGAAGCGGGAGAAATTATCGGCTATATTGCCTCACGCAAAATGCCCGATCGTAACCGTCTCAAAGTTATCGAAGAGCAATATGCCCAACTCCTTCGAGAAGAAAAAGCTTAATTATCTAACTCAAAGAGTGGTGTGAAGCCACTCTCTCTTTTGGTACACTTGCCAAAACCACCACCCTTTAATATACACTTCTACTGTCATTGCCACATAAACCCAAACAATTCCCCATCCCATAACCATAACCACATAGGAGGGAATAAGCCGAAAAAGCCATAAAGAGAGGGTATTGATACGAAGGGTGGTTTTGGTTGCCCCTGCCCCTCGAAGTGCCCCGCTAAAAACAAACGTTATAGCCAAAGGAATTTGGGTAATACCGACAAGACGAAGATAAATCGATGCTTGTTCAATCGTCACCCTATCATGGGTAAACCATGAGGCAAGATATTCAGGAAAAACAAATAAAACAATACCGACGCTGCCCATAAAGGCTGCCGCTATTTTGGCACTTAATATCCCTGAAGCGTACGCCGTCTCGTTCTTTTTAGCTCCGATATTTTGCCCTACAAGAGCCATCGCTGCTACTGAAAATCCAAAACCGGGCATAAAGGCAATAGCCTCTATTCGTAACCCGATTTGATAGCCTGCCATAGCCTGTGTTCCATATGATCCGATAATGATAATAAAGAGTAAAAAAGATCCTACACCAATTAAACGTTCATACGCAGCAGGTAAACCGATTCGAATTACCCGATTGAAATCGATACGCGAAAAAATAGGTACGACGTCTAAAACACCCCCGCGTCTGGCGAATATCCATCCATACGCTATCAAATTAAACGCATACGCACACAACGTTGCATAGGCTGAACCCGCTACACCCATGGCCTCAAACCCGCCATGTCCAAAAATAAAGAGATAATTTAGTCCGGCATTGATAAATGCAGAAAGAATTTTAATCACAAGAGAACTTTGAGTATCTCCCGCCGCAGAAAGTGCATTATACGCCAATGCATCTAAAAAAATCAGAGTCATCCCCAAGGATAATATCCCAAAATACTCGCTACCTAAGAAGATAACATCTCCCCCTGAACCCATCCATCTAAATAAATCGGATGCAAAATACCATCCTACTGCGCCAACGATCATAGAAAGGACTATGGCTAAAGAAACACTCGTATAGACAACGCTTGATGCTCTGCGGCGACGAGCACTTCCGATATAACGGGCGATAAGACTGCTTGAACCGATAACGTATAACGTCATCGCAACTTGAATCATCATCATAAACTGCATACTAAGCCCAACAGCGGCCAATGCAGCAGCCCCCAACGATCCAACCATAACCATATCAATCAAAATTTGTATAATGTCAAGAAGATGCTTAAATGCGGCCGGAATGGCCAATCGTAATACTCCTTGTCGCATCAACGTCGCATTCAAGGGTGTAAAATTCTCGCGATCTCTTCCATTGAACCGAATAATTCCTCTTTCGTTTCAAAACGAAGCTCAATACGATTGGTAGGGACGTCACCGATAGGATCAAAATCACAAATTAATACATACGCTTCCAGGATAATACGATCAGCTTTAAGTTCCGCCCATTCCAATGAAACCGACGCACGCTCTCCACCTGCATTGATAAATGCTGCAGGGTATAAACGGGTCACTTTTGAAAGATCAATTTTTTGTCCATTTGTTTCATACCATAATTCTCTAGTCATCCGATCTCCTTTAAACAATAATGGCGACGTATCCATCCGTAATAGAGGGCGCAAAGGGTAAAAAAACTACCTAAAATAAAAGTAATTGTTTCCAAAGAAATCGTATTTTTAGCCAAATATCCGATTAATAATGAGGTAAATGCACCAACTCCCAAGAAAAGCATATCATTATACGCTACGACTCGGCCATAAAACTCACTACGGATATGGTGCTGCAATAAAGTATAGGTATAAGACCACAATGTTGTAGTAACAAACCCCACAAAAACAGATGTAATTAAAGAAAGATAAAAATTTTCCATCACGATTCCCCACAGCCCTATGGTAACCGACTCTATGACAAAAAGCCACCCTAACCGCTTGTTATTCACCCAGCTTCCTAATACCATAGGCCCAATTACCAAACCGACAGCACGGGATGCATTCAACAACCCGATACCCAAGGATATCGCTATGATATTGGCATAGTAATGCTGCACAGAGAGTGCAATAAGTGCATCAAATGCAGTAAAGCCAAGCACTGCATGTAAAAGCATCAAATGCAATACCACTTTATTCGTACGAATATAATAATATGCTTCACGCATCATTATCATAAACCTACTGTTGGTGTTTTCTGATTTTAAGTCAAATACGAGCCCTTTAAGCAGGAGTAATGCAACCACGAAAAGTCCTGCATCAAGGACAAAAGCGGCACGTATCCCTACCCAATAAACGACGATCCCGCTTAATGCCATTCCAAGGGTGTAGGACAACGACCAAATGATAGAATGAATTTCATTCGCCGCTTGAAGTGATTTCCCCTCCAAAATACGAGGAAGAAGCGACATCTCCACCGTAAACTGAAAACTTGATGCCCCCATACGGACAAAAACCAAAATGTACAAAAGCCACAACATCTCTATGGTAGAAACCGATAATAATAAAAGGGTACAACCAATCTCAATCAATGTCAAAAGGATCATCAACTTTTTCGGATGGATACGATCAATAACAACACCGCTTAACGGTGCTTGCAGTACTCCCGGTAAAAAATGCAAGGCGGCAACAAAGGCAATAATCGTTGCATCAACCTGCATCTGAATCAAAAGTGTGTAAATCGCGACATTACTAAACCATGCACCGAAATACGCGATTAACTGAATAATCGAAAGTCGTTTAAGTAGCGGTTCATTTTGTAAAAGAGTCCAATAGCGTTTCATAAATGCAAGGGTAGCATGCGAGTCATTAAAGTTTTTATTCACTTGGACGATTTAGGGGTACGAAATGTTTTAGATACGTTAAGGAGAACGATCATGGAAATATTACAAGCCACTGCCAAAATGCAGCAGAGTCAAATCGCTACACCAAGAGGCGCAGTTTCAGATGTGCAAAGTGTTCAACAAATTCAGCAAACACAAATCAATCAGGACAAAGCTACCCAAGCTGATAATGAACAAAAAAGTTCAAAAGTCAACTCGCAAGAACAAATGGATCAGCTTATAAAACATCTTAATCAATCGCTTGATCCATTTAATACGTCCCTTAAATTCGGATTTGACAATTCATCGAAAGATTTTTATGTCTCTGTTATTGATACCAAAACCAATCACATGCTTAGACGTTTTCCGGTAGAACAAGCCGAAATGCTTCTTCCTAAAATTCAAGAAGTACATGGTCTCCTTTTTGACAAAAAAGGGTAAAGCTTTATCGACTAATTTTAATAAATTTAATATATTACAATTCGAACTATCAATTAAGGGATTTTTATGGTCACAAATCTAGCGTATAACACGTATACTCAAAACAATGTAGGGATAGAGTCTCCTGAAAAGCTCATACAAATGATGTATGAGGGGATTTTACGCTTTAACATGCAAGCAAAACGCTCAATCAATGAGGGTAATATTGAGAGACGCACCTATTGGATTAATAGATCAAATGCTGTTTTAACCGAACTAATTAATGTTTTGGATTATTCTCAAGGTGATATTTCACACTATTTATCAGGGCTATACACGTATCAGCTCCGTTTACTTATCGAAGCCAATATTCATAATGATTCAACTAAAATAGATGAGGTAAACGGTGTCGTTAAAGGGCTTTTAGAAGCTTGGAAAGAGAGTACCAATGTGGCTAAACAAGCTTAAAACTGCATTAGTTTTAGGTCAACTCGATCGTATTGCATCTCTTATTAACGAGATGCCGACTTTTGACACTCTCGAAGAAATGGAACAAGCTGCTTATCTGCTACAAAATGTAAAAATATTTTTAGAAGAAGGCAAAGCCGAAACATCGCAAATATTGCACCAACTCAAAAACACTATCAATTTCCTACAATCTACCCAAACCGATCAGCCTGCTTCATTAAATCTAAAATTTTAACGCTTGTCTCATCATTTTTTTGCTAGAATCGCGCCATTAACTCCATATTATGGAAAAAAGCAAGCCCGATAGCTTCAAAAGGATGCACATGAAAAAAGAAGTCAAAAAAGTTGTTTTAGCCTACTCCGGCGGATTAGATACGAGTGTCATTTTAAAATGGCTTCAAGATGAGTATAAATGTGAAGTGGTTACCTTTACCGCCGATATCGGCCAAGGTGAAGAGGTTGAACCGGCTCGTGCGAAAGCAATCAGTCTTGGAATCAAACCCGAAAACATCTATATCGAAGATCTTCGCGAAGAATTTGTTCGTGATTATGTTTTCCCGATGTTTCGTGCCAATGCAATTTATGAGGGTGAGTACTTACTCGGAACCTCAATCGCACGCCCACTTATCGCAAAACGTCAAGCTGAAATTGCCCGTATAACGGGAGCCGATGCGGTCAGTCACGGTGCAACCGGTAAAGGAAACGATCAAGTCCGTTTTGAGATGGGTTACCTCGGACAAAACAGTGCGCTAACTATCATCGCCCCTTGGCGTGAATGGGATTTGAATTCTCGTGAAAAGCTCCTTGCATATGCGGCAGAGCACGGGATAAAAATCGAAATGAGCGGTAAAAAATCTCCATATTCTATGGACGCGAACCTTCTCCACATTTCCTATGAGGGTGGAATTTTAGAAGATCCTGCTTCAGAGCCGGAAGAGAGTATGTGGCGTTGGACCGTATCTCCTCAAAATGCACCCGATGAAGCGGAGTACATCGAAATCGGTTATGAAAAAGGGGATCCGATCAGTCTAAACGGCAAAGTTCTCTCTCCTGCTGTAATGCTTGAGCAACTCAATATCATCGCCGGTCGTCACGGAATCGGACGCGCTGATATTGTCGAAAACCGTTTTGTAGGGATGAAAAGCCGAGGGTGCTATGAAACCCCGGGCGGAACCATCATGATCAAAGCGCACCGTGCTATTGAATCATTGACCCTTGACCGTGAAGAAGCGCATTTAAAAGATGAGTTGATGCCACGCTATGCAAAACTTATTTACAACGGATTTTGGTTTGCCCCGGAACGTGAAATGCTTCAAGCCGCTATCGATAAAACACAACAAAACGTACGCGGTACAGTACGTTTGAAACTTTACAAAGGTAATGTGATGGTTGTCGGACGCAGTTCAGATCTTTCGCTCTTCAACCCTGAGTACTGTACGTTTGAAGAAGATTCAGTGTACGATCAAAAAGATGCGGGCGGATTTATCAAACTCAATGCACTCCGTTTTATCATCGCCGGTAAAGCACGAAAAAACAAATAAGGAAATCTCATGAGCGGAACGATTACAAAGATTGACCCAGAATCAATTGAATTTAAAACTGAACTCGATAAAACAATAAAATTTACAGATAAAGTATGCGCCCAATTCGGATTTGTTTATAATCCGGATTTTGAAATCAACCAAGGCATCCAATTTGGTTTAACACGCAATAAATTGATGCACGGGAAACGATACTGCCCTTGTTTTTTTATCACTGGTAACAAAGAAGAGGACCGTATCTGTCCATGCAAACCTGCATTAGAACATGAGATTCCGGAAGACGGCGTATGTCACTGCCAAATTTTTTGTACACCTGCATACGCTGCATCTCAAGCGAAAAGTGAAGAGATTGAAGCGGTAGTACATCAACACTCTCGTGGATTAACGACAGAAGAGTGTGAAATACTCCTTACCAAAAGTGATATTGACGGTGATGAACTAACCGCATTATTTGAAGCACGTGAACTTGGAATGGTCAATTTTAAAGTTGTTGACGTACGTGAATGGATGGAATGGAAAATGGGTCGCATCGCAGGTGTTGATACCCTTGTACCAACCAGTAGCTTTTTCCAAACCCTTACGGATTCAAAATTACAAAAAGATGAAAATATCATCGTATATTGCCATGTCGGAAGCCGAAGTGCCCATTGTCAACGTATTTTAGCCGATATGGGATATACCAAAGTTTCGAATCTCGCACATGGTATTGTAGGTTACAGCGGCGACATAGTTCGCGGATAATTAAGGAAAAAAATGAAAGTTTTATTGACAAAAGATGTTAAAGGGGTCGGCAAAGCCGGCGAAATAAAAGAGGTTGCTGACGGTTATGGAAAAAACTTCCTTATCGGCAAAGGATTAGCTCTTGCAGCAACGAATGATGTTTTAAAAAAATACGAATCGGAACAAAAGAAAAAAGCAGCAAATGATGCGGCAGAGGTTGAGAAGCTTAATGCGATAAAAGCAAAACTAGCCGATATCAAAGTTGTTATTAGCAAAAAACTTGGAGATACAGGTCATCTATTTGGATCGGTCACCAAAGATGAGATTGCTCATGCTTTGCTAGAACAGCACAAAATAGAAATCGATAAAAAAGAGCTTGATGCCAAACATGGGATTAAAACCACGGGAGTTCATGACTTAGACCTTAAACTCGGACACGGCATCCATGCAACCCTTCACGTAGAGATTCGAGGAGAATAAAGGAACAATATGAGCAAAGCAGGATTCGTCGCACTAATTGGACGACCTAACGCCGGAAAAAGTACTCTAATGAATTGGCTGCTGGGCGAAAAAATCGCACTAGTAAGCCAAAAAGCAAACGCAACGCGCAAGCGTTCTAATGCCATCGTAATGCACAAAGATGATCAAATCATTTTTGTAGATACTCCTGGACTTCACCAAGCTGAAAAACTCCTCAATCAATACATGCTCGAAGAAGCTCTTAAAGCAATTGGAGATTGTGATATCGTCGTCTATCTCGCTCCTGCATCGGATAAACTCAGTTACTATGAAAAATTTTTAGAGATAAACGGGCAAAAACGGCGCCACATTATCGTTCTTAGTAAAATCGATCAAATTTCTCAATCTGATTTACTCAAAAAGATCGGGGAATACAATCGCTATAGTGATCAATTTGAAGCACTCATTCCTATGTCCGTCACGAAAAATGTCGGAAAGAATGATCTACTAGACACTATTGTTAAAAACCTTGCTGAATCACCGTATCTCTATGATCCTGAAGATATGACAACCGAAAAAATACGTGATATCTATAAAGAATTTATACGCGAAGCAATTTTTGATAATATCAGTGATGAAATTCCGTATGAATCAGACGTCATTATCGATAAAATCGATGAAGATGCCCCGGTTGAACACATTAGGGCAACCATCATTGTCGAAAAAGAGTCCCAGAAAGGGATCATTATCGGCAAAGGGGGAGCTGCTATCAAACGAATCGGAAAAAACGCTCGGGAAAAAATAGAACGTCTTGCCTCTAAACCGGTTTATCTAGAACTTTTTGTATCGGTAAAAAAAGGGTGGACTACCGATAAAAAATTCTTAAGTGATTTAGGATACGAATGGTAAAAAAAATTATTGCATTTGTTGCTTTTGGATGTACCCTATTTTCATCAGATGTGATGTCCTTGTATAAAAGTGGCGGAATGAAGGCAATCGAAAAAGAGATTGATCGAGGGTTGGGGGATGCTTCGTATTGGATGGATATCCTTGCACATCAAGACTTGCGCTTCGGTTACTTCGAAAGCACCGATACCCTATTGGCATGCAGTAAAGAGAAATCTACCCTTGAACTCTATACACGCGATGCACAAAAACAATTTACCCTCTTAAAGCGATACAGTGCATTTACCGGTAAATATGACGGAGATAAAATGACGGAGGGAGATCATAGGACCCCCATCGGCATCTATGCGCTAACCCAGAAAAAAAGCAACCTAGACCCGTTCTACGGCCCCATGGCTTTTGTCACTTCCTACCCCAATCTGTATGACCGTATTCGAGGTAAAAACGGCTCCGGGATTTGGATACATGGTGTACCCGAGCAAGGCGAACGCAATGAATTTACAAAAGGGTGTATTGTTATCAACAATTCTGATCTTGTTCATCTTGATCATACCATCAATCCTGCTAAAACCGTTTTGATTATAGATTCGCAAATCCAACAAAAGCATGATTTATCCCCCTACTCTGCAATAATGGGAGAATTATACCGATGGCGATACGCATGGACGTATAACGATTTAAATACGTATCTATCCTTTTATGATCCTTCGTTCAAACGATTTGACGGAATGGATTTGGATAAATTCAAACTTTATAAACAACAAATATTTGCCAAGAATGAAACAAAAACGATAGTTTTGAAAAATATTCAAATTGTCCCTTATCCTGGAGATAAATCAAATCTCTATCTCATCACATTCGATGAAGCTTATCAGGCTGATACACACCGGTTCAATGGAACAAAAACATTAATGGTAACGCTAAATATTGATAAATCAATCTCTATTCTATCCGAAGAGTAGCCATGCGATTAATATTCATACTACTCACATCTCCATTTATCATTTTACACGCCTTCTCTTTTTCTATCGTCAAAAAAGAGACTGACCAATCCCCTACCCTCTTAGTCATTGGAGGAATACACGGCAATGAACCCGGAAGCTATTTTGCGACAGCATTATTAGCCCAATATTACACCATAAAAAAAGGAAATCTTTGGATTATCCCTAACTTGAATCGTGAAAGTATTCAACATAATAGCCGTGGTATACACGGTGATATGAATCGGAAATTTGCCGAGATAAGCCCCATTGACCCTGATATCAAAATTGTTCAAGAGGCGAAACAGATTATTACCGATCCTAAAGTTGGCCTGATTCTAAATCTGCATGATGGGCATGGGTTTTATCGCAAAGAGTATGAAAACACTATTTTTAATCCTACAGCATGGGGGCAAACCTGTGTTATTGATCAAGGATCGCTTGATACTGAACACCCGTATGGTAAGTTAGATGAAATTGCATCGCAAGTACGTTTAGAAGTCAATAACGGGCTTATAGAAAATCACCATTTATTTGATGTACGCAATACCAATACACGCTTTGATGATGAAGAGATGAAACACTCTTTGACCTATTTTTCCGTTACCCATAATAAACCGGCATTTGCCATAGAAACAAGTAAAAATCTCCCCACCCTTCAGCACAAGGTTTTTTATCAACTCCGTGCAATCGAATGCTATATGAAAATTATGGGGATAGAATTCGAACGCTCCTTTGAACTAAATCCTGAAACGGTCCAAAATCTTCTTGCACTTCAAGGAAGCGTCATAATAAATAATGATTTTTATCTAAGATTAGATGATTTAAAAAACAGTTTAAGTTTGGTTCCGCTACAATCGAATCAGAACGAGTTTAAGTTTTCCCATCCATTGGGAAGCGTTCAAAAAAATAAACGAACATATGATCTCTTTATAGGTCATAAAAAAATAGGTTCTTTGATTCCAAATTATTGTGAAAAAGGGATTCGTTCCGAAAAAGTGACTATTATTGTTGATGGCCAACAAAAAAATATCACTTTCGCTACAGATTTTTTTGTAACTGACGATTTTAAGATTGTAACCAATGATCCGAGTACAAGGGTAAATATCATAGGATATACTCAATCAGGAGTATCCGATGAAAGCAATCGTAAAATTAGTTTAAAAGATTTGGATCCAAATTATTCGGTGGATCGCTCGTCAAAAAGTTATCGGATAGAGTTCTACCGTAAAAAATATTTTTGCGGTATGATTCTTGTACATTTTAAATAGGATTTAGGATGAGTAAAAGCAAACAGCAAACATATTCAACCATCATATCTGCCAATCCCTATAAAGGGGATTATTATGTTGGCACCTTTAATACAATCACGCCCACCAGCTCTCCTTCATTTTCAAAAGAACAATATGCTATTTCATTTCTAAATACTAAAGGGTTTATATCTACCCTTATCGGCATCAGCAAAAATGTCCCCGATGATGACATATATGATGCATTAGAAAATAAAGTATATGAAGAGCTTGCTCTTGATATGGCGGTTGAATATCATATAAAATATATTGAAGCTATCCATAAAAGCACGGAAGGGGATCGTTATTTTCATGTTTTTGTTGTTGATCCGCTGACACTAGAGCAAGAGTTTGCACAGAATATAGCAGCAATAAAATACATAGATCAGATTATTCCGGTTCCATTGCTCTTAAAATCTCTATATGTCAAAGAACTGATCGAATCATCTGATATCCACTGTTTTATCTATTTCCAAGAAAATGATGCATTCTTCTCAATTTATAATGAACAAGAGTTTATCTACGCAAAGTCTCTTAAATACTCCCTAAAGCAAATGCATGAACGCTTTTGCGAATTGCTGGGTGAACAAATTGATTTTGCAATTTTTGAAGATATTTTAGCAACTGATGGGCTCAATACTCAAAACAGTGAATACCAAAAGAATCTCATAAAACTATTCGGTGAAATATTTTTACATGTCAATGATGTTATGACCTATGCAAAAAGAGCATTTGATATCAAAAAGTTTGATCAAATATTCATTGGCACCGGTACAGGAAATGTAATCGGTCTTGATGAATATGCACAAACCTATTTAGGGCTAAAAGCGACACCATTCGACTTTGACTATGGCTTTAATACTAATGGTGCTGCAGTTGATCAAATTCATCAACTCATGCACTTATACGGAAGACTTGAAGCAGATGAACGGTACGAATGTAATTTTACCATTTTCCACCGTCCGCCCCCGTTTGCCAAACGTGATAGTGGAAAATTAATTCTTGTCACTGCAGCAGCACTCGCCGGAGCACTTTTATACCCTGGTACCTACTGGGGTCTATCCTATATTGAAGAGTTTCATCATGCGGTGTTGACCAAAGAGTATGAGCAAATTCATATTGAGAAGACGACTCGTGAAGCAACCATTAACCTTAAAGTTGCAAATAAAAACGCTGCTCAGTCATTACTTGATGAACAAAAATCAGCCTATAAACAAAAACAAGATACTCTTATTCAAGTTCATGATAAAAAAGTAAAGTATCCGATGAAAGCAAAAATCATGGCTGACTTTACCCGAAGCTTTAACCAATACCGGGTACAGCTAAAAACAGCAGGATACAGTGAGGACAGTAATAATACCAAAATGTTTACTTTTGGCCTAATCTCTTCCAAAACACAAGACATTACGGCATTGCTTAAACATTTAACCGATATTAAACGGGACCAATATACTTTCAGCCTTAAAATGATTTCGTATAATGATGATGAAAAATCCTATCGTAGTGAATTAAAGGCGGTGCTAAAATGAAACTGCAAATTGAAGATTATCTCTACTCTTTAGATCAATACCTCGCTTTAAAAAGTGAGCGCGATAAGATGATGCTTTTTGTCATGTTATTTGCCTCTTTGTTTGCTTTCTCATACCTTCTTTTTTGGGAAAGTGCCGAAAAAAGCTTTAATGAATCTCATGAAAAAGCTGTCGCAGTTGAAAATGAACTTAATATAGACAAGGGGTATTTAAGCGCCAATCCACCCGAACGAATTACACAGATTGAACAAGAAACAGTAGCGATTGAGCACCAACATGCGCTCTATATTCAATATAATACTTACATAAAAGAGCAGTTAGAGCAAATTTCTTCTCTCTACTATGATGAAAAAGTATGGGGGGCGTATTTGGATTCGGTTTCTCGCTATGCTCGAGCATACAATGTTAAATTATCTCAATTCGGCAATACCTTGCAGGCGGATAATAGCTCTTTTGGTCATGTCCTTGATATAGCAATTTCTTCAGAGGCACCGTATAAAAATACGTTGAAGTTTATCAATGCATTAGAACAAAGTTATTTGGTCGTTGATTTACATGATTTCACTCTTACCGCTGGTGATAAGCTTAAGGGTGATCTTAATATCTCAGTATGGGGGATTGTAAGACAATGAAATTAGCACTAGCACTTACACTTATTAATCTTGCTGCATTACATGCAGCATTTGCATCTGCGCCTCTTCCTATAACAGCAAATGGAACGGTGCAGGTTATGCAATCCGAAGGTGATAAAGAGCTTACATGGGTTGATGAACACATTCAAGCCATCCTCCCCTCACGCGTAGGTGTATCGGATGGATTCATTGGCTCACTTAATGATCCAATGAAAATGAACAAGGTTATCCCTGTTGCTTTAGCGGGCAATTTATTAGCTCCACCTAAACTCGGAAGTGTCAATACGTTGGCTTTGCCAAAAATCGTTGAAGAACCTTTACGATTACAAGCTCTCATTAATAAAGCTGCCTTAATAAATGGAAAATGGTATAAATTAAGTGATCCGATTCGTTCATATTCCCTATCTGAGATTAAGCCGAATTCGGTTTTACTTATCGGGAAAAAAGAACAAAAACTTATTTTGTTTCTCAATAAACAAAATAGTAATATAAAAATCACCACAAAATAGGAAAGTATCATGACATCAGTAATTAAACACCATGCACGAGCGCTTATGCTATCCGTTGTTACGGCTGCACTTTTCACCTCTTCTGTTCATGCCGATTGTACGTATGAACTTTTCAATATTTCGTCCATCAAAGGGACAACAGTCGGTGATTTTATCGATCAATTGAGTGATGAATGCGGAATGAGTATTATTGTCGCAGGACCCGAAGCAGAAAATATTCTCAAAAAACCGATGAATAAAACTTTTTTAAAAAATCTGACGATTAATGAAGTATTGGATTTAATCATTAAAGAAAATGATTTGCAGTATACATTACAGAACAATGTGTTAAAGATATCATTTTTAACAACGAAAACGTACAGCATAGACTATATAACATCCGAACGTAAAGGGGAAGGAAGCACCGATATTACCCTTAGCTCACAAGCCGGTTCACCTACAGGCGCGGGGGGCGCCATTGCTGCACCGACTGCTGCAGGAGGAAAAACCGGTAGCAATTCATCACGCTCACAATCGGGGATGAAAATCACGTCGACCGATGAGGTTCAATTTTGGGAGACGTTAAATACCGAAATAGAAAATATCTTAAATCGTCCGGAAGATGGATATAAAGCTGAAACACCTACGATCAATAAAAATGCGGGATTGATTACAGTAACGGCAACCGGAAAACAAATTAAACGATTAGATGACTATATTGTTGATCTACAGAAAAAAATGCAAACGCAAGTGCTTATCGACGTCAAAATGTACAGTGTCGTTTTTACGGATGGATCATCTACAGGGATTGATTGGTCCCAATTATATGCATTACAAAATGTTAATCTCAGTTTTGATCGAGCTCTTACCAATGGTCTCACAAGTGGTTATACGAGTACAGCCCCTGTAGCAAGTGCAACGTCTCCCCTATTTGGAACATTTACTTCGGCTGGGAATAATGCCAGTGTCTTTCAACTTGGAGCAAAAGGTAGCTTGAGTGAAGTCATCAAATTTCTAAAAACTCAAGGTGATGTCTATTCTATTTCTAATCCAAAAGTCTTAACGCTCAATAACCAACCGGCATTGATTACTGCAGGTACAGAGTTGTTCTATAAAATCACAAGTTCAACTTCCACAACAACAACTCAAACAACTACATCGCAAAATGAAACCGTTAACTCTGTTTTTTCAGGTGTTTTGTTAGATATTACACCGGAAATTTCAAATGATGGAACAATAACATTGCGAATAAACCCTTCAGTTTCTGAAACTGCCAGCACCGTATCCGCTGACAACTCTCTTCGTAAAATGCCGCCGGACTTAACTCGTCGGCAATTATCCTCTGTTGTAACGGTAAAAGATGGCAGCCGAATTATTTTAGGTGGCTTGATTAATACCAAAACAGTCAATGACAATAACAAAGTTCCTCTATTAGGGGATATCCCTTTCTTAGGTTATTTATTCAAAAGAGAAGCAATGACTAAAAAAGTAGAAGAGTTAGTCCTTATCATTGAACCGCATATCGTTAAAAAAGAAGCAGATACGCTCAGTCTTGGAGATTTAGGCTATAGACGGCTTGGAAATAAAATTGAACAAGAAGCTAAGCAGGAAACGAAATAACGGATGGACAATTCCCTTTTTTCGAAACCTCGCGATCTGTTTTTGGACATAGTCAATCCGAAGGATTATGTCCAA
>OBEQ010091033.1_pt1 | contig 18389 bp, 15 predicted proteins | sample 1670901 | NCBI WGS metagenome assembly OBEQ01 (sample SAMEA104232315, study PRJEB22302) | groundwater metagenome | biome: forest; feature: aquifer; material: groundwater | place: USA | collected 2011-08-07 | depth 5.4 m
CCGGGCCACCGGTGATGCGGTGACCGCGGCGGTGATCCAACGGTACATTCGCTATCAGCGGGTCCATGATGAAGGTCCCAAGCAGTTGAAGTTCAACTTTTAAAGGATGCCGCACCCCTCTGGGGTGCGGAGGACGTCACTAAAGAAATTGCTCATAGTGCGTTCTGGATTTCGAGAGGATACGTTCAATCTTATAATACGTTGTCTTGCGGCCTGGGAGGGGGATTTGCTCAAACACCTTAGCACGCCATCGGCCATGCTCATCCTTCCCTAGTTCGCAGGCTGATTCTGAAATACCGGGAGCTTTAATGGCACCCTCGGCCACCCACTCTGTCTCAACGGCCCCCGGATTAATGCGCTTGAGATAAAAGCGAAGCAGGTAATCAAACGCCGTACCCACTAGACTCCATCGCTTTGAACGGGGAGGTGCGAGCAGCTTTCCTGCAAGCGAAACCCTCGTTATGGGAAACTCCTGAGAGAATCGCTCACTGACATCGCGGTAGCGCAGGAAACCGGTGAGGCTCATAGTAGCTATTATAGCCTTTATCTGTGGTGTGGAAGGTACCGCTACCTTAGCAGAGGTGCAAAAAAAGGTAGCGCTGCCTTGACGCTGTCGTTTGGCATATGGTATACTTCGAACACCATTGAACCCGTAAGGAGTGACGGCACCCGTGTGGCCAAACTGGATCGACTTGATTATCGTAACTATAATTTGGGGAATAAGTTACAATGGTTTTGGTCGCGGATTTTTAGCGGAACTTCTCAATCTCATCGGCGCGGTCGCCATCACCGCCTTGACCGTCAACTATGCCGAAATGGTCACCGGTATACTGAGGCCGTGGTTTCCGTTCTCCCGCCCGGTTACGGCAGTGGTAGGGTTCTGGGGGCTCTTTCTCATCCTATGGTATGCGGTGCGCGCCGTCCGGAAGCGGGTGGCGGACGTCATCAAGTGGGAGCGCTTCAACTGGTTCATCCAGGGGATGGGACTCTTGCTCGGCGGGCTCCGAGGACTGTGGTGGGCGGGATTTATCCTCCTCGTGCTGTCCGCAAGCGGCTACCCGTTTTTTCTGGAGAGCGTGGAAAAGAAGTCTGTCCTCGCCCCCCGGCTGTTGAACTCCTTCCGCATCAGTCTTGAGCAGGCTGGCAACCGGCTCCCCGGTGCCACGCTTCGCGGCACCACCCTGGTTCCTGCGCTGCATCCCGTCACACACGGTTCGCAGACCTCGTGACGTTCTCAGAGGAGAGGCTTGCGTGTCCCGCGCGGTGCGCATCGGGACCGCGTGACCCATCCCCGTCATGCCGTTGATTCCGGAAGCCCTCATTGACGACGTTCAGGCGCGGACGGACATCGCCGAGTTGATCGGCCGCTACCTGCCCTTGAAGCGGGCCGGTCGGCACTTCAAGGCGACCTGCCCGTTCCACAAGGAGCGGACGCCGTCCTTCATGGTGAATACCGACAAACAGATCTTCCACTGCTTCGGCTGCGGCCTCGGCGGCAACGTCTTCAGTTTTCTCATGCAGCATGACCGGTTGACGTTCCCCGATGCGGTGCGCCAGCTCGCCGACCAGGCCGGGGTGCGCCTCCCCGAGCGCGAGGAGGCGTCGTCCGGCAAGCAGCAAGTCCGCGAAGCGCTCGCGGCGCTGGCCGAAAAGAGCTGCCGCTACTTCGAGCGCCTGCTCCGCGACCCGGCGCAGGGGAACGCCACCCGCGCCTACGTGAAAGCGCGCGGGGTGTCGGACGCCGCGCGCGACCGGTTCCGTCTGGGATGGGCGCCCGACGGCTGGGACCATCTCCTGCGTGCCACCCGGGCGAAGAGTGTGCCCGTCGAGCAGCTGGATGCGGCTGGCCTCGTCGTGCGCGGCACGTCAGGCTACTACGACCGGTTCCGCAACCGGCTGATGTTTCCGATCATGGATGTGCGCGGCCGCGTCATCGGATTCGGGGGCCGGGGCCTCGGCGGCCAGGAGCCGAAATACCTCAACGGGCCGGAAACGCCGCTCTATACAAAGGGGCACCACCTCTTCGGGCTCGCGCAAGCCAAGGAGGCGATCACTCGGACGCGCACCGCCGTGGTCGTCGAAGGCTACTTTGACTGCGTCGTCCTCGCCGATGCCGGTGTGACGAACGTGGTGTCGCCTCTGGGCACGGCGCTGACGGCGGAGCAGGGACGATTGCTGAAGCGGTACGCGGACCGTGCGATCCTGGCGTTTGACGCGGACGCCGCGGGCGAACAGGCGACGCTGCGGGGCATCGATGTCTTGGTGGAGCTGGGCCTGCGCGTGCATGTGGCCGGGCTGCCGACCGGCGTCGACCCGGACGAGTACCTCCGCGCCCACGGGCGGGAGGCGTTCGAGGCGCTCCTCGAACGGAGTACTGGGATTTTCGAGGTCCTCGTGGACAGCGCTCTGCGGCGCTATCCCAGACGGACGACGGAGGACAAGGTGAGCGCGGCGCAGTTCGTGCTGCCCACGATCGCCCGCATCCCAGATGCGATGCTCCGGAGCGAGTACGTGCGGCTGCTGGCCGAGCGGCTGCGCCTTGACGAACAGGCGGTGGCCGAAGAGCTGGCGAAAGCACAACCGCGTGCCGTCGCAACATCGCGTGGCACCGGCACGACCCCGACCGGCCGAAACCGCGTGACCGCGCGGGCTGCGGCCCGCACGTCCACGGTCTCAGGCGCGGAGCGGCTGCTGGCGGCGCTTGTGCTGGAAGAGCCGGCGCGGTGGAGCCAGTTACAGGAGCGGATCGAGATCGGGTGGCTGAGCGAGCCGGCGGTGCGGCGGATCCTCGTCGTGGTCGGCGAGCTCTCAGCGGCGGGGCAAGTGGTGAGCCCCGCGCACGTGATCTCGCGGTTGTCCGCCGCCCAGACGGAGGTAGGGCCGGAGGGGGCGCCGGCGGCGCTCGTGACGGAGTTGGTGGAGTTGGCGCAGTCGGTGAGCGCGCGCGACGAGGCGTTTGAGGAGTGCGTGCGCCGGCTTGAGTCGCGCGCCCGGGCGCACGAGCTCTTGCTGCTACGGGAGCGGATGCGCGCCGCACAGGACGCGGGACACGAACGGGACGTCACACAGTTGCTGGCAGAGTACCTTCAGCGGTTGGCGACAACACCGGATCGCGCAGCGAGCGCGGTCGGAGCAGGAGCGGCGGAACGGTAACCGGGTGCGGAGGCTGGCGTCGATGGCGGAACTGACCACACGCAAACCGATCAGCGAGCGGCTCGCCCAGGTCATCACGGTGGGGCGGGACAAGGGTCGGCTGACTTACGACGAACTCAACCACCTCCTGCCGGAGGACGTGGCGTCCCCGGAGGAGATTGACGAGCTCTTGACGCTGCTCGGCAAAGAGAATATCGAAATCGTGGACAAGCCTTCCAGCGGCTCCCGCCTCGAGGACCGCGAGGAGAAGGAGCAGCGTGAGGAGGAAGCGGCGGAGCTCGCCGAGGTGGGACAGCTCGACGATCCCGTCAAGATGTACCTGCGGCAGATGGGGCAGATCTCGCTGTTGACGCGCGAGCAGGAGCTGGCTCTGGCCAAGAAGATCGAGGCGGCGGAGTTGACGTATCGCGATGCGGTCCTGCGCCTGACCATCACCCGGCGAGAAATCCTGCGGCTGACGGACATCCTCATCGACGGCGGGCTCAACCCGGAAGACTACTCTAAGGACGACCCGAACCTCAAGCGGGAAGAGCTGGTCGAACAGCTCATCGGGCTGCGCCGGCGCCTCAAGAAGGCGCGCAGCAAGACCCGCTCGCGCAAGGTCATTGAGGACTACCACTTAACGATCAAGGCGATCGAATGGCTCGTCGATCAGGTGGAGCGTTACCTGCGCGCCGTCGATTCCGTGGATCGGCAGATCACGCTGACGAACAAGCGCGTGCGCCGAGCGGACTTGACCGAGAAGCTGTGGCAACTGCGCAAGAAGCGCCTCGAGGCGCTGCGGTTGCTGGGCCGACCCGCCGATGAGATGCGCCAGGCGCTTAAGGCGATCTACCAGCGCGAGATCGAGTACACGAAGGCGAAGAAAGCGCTCGTGGAAGCCAACCTGCGCCTCGTCGTGAGCATTGCGAAGAAGTACACCAACCGGGGCCTCTCGTTCCTCGATCTCATCCAGGAAGGGAACATCGGCCTGATGAAGGCGGTCGAGAAGTTCGAATACCAGCGTGGCTACAAGTTCTCGACCTATGCCACGTGGTGGATCCGCCAAGCCATCACCCGCTCCATCGCCGACCAGGCGCGGACGATCCGCATTCCTGTCCACATGACGGAGACGATCAACAAGCTCATCCGCGTCTCGCGGGCCATCGTCCAGGAAACGGGGCGGGAACCGGCGCCGGAAGAGGTGGCCCGGGCGACCGGCATCCCAGTGGACAAGGGGCGGGGGATCCTCAAGATCTCGCAGGAGCCGATCTCGCTCCAGACCCCCATCGGAGAGGACGGCGACACCCACTTCGGAGACTTCATTGAAGACAAGCGTGCGGTGTCGCCGGCTAACGCCACCGCCTACAGCATGCTGAAGGAGCAGATCGGCGACGTGCTGGTGACGCTCTCCGATCGCGAGCGGCAGGTGCTCCTCCTCCGCTTCGGGCTGCAGGATGGCTCGCCCCGGACGCTTGAGGAGGTCGGGCAGCTGTTCCACGTGACCCGCGAGCGCGTGCGGCAGATCGAGGCGAAGGCGTTGCGCAAGCTGCGGCATCCGACTCGCAGCCGTCGGCTGCGCAATTTCCTGGAGCTCACGTTCTCCCAGGAGAAAACCCACGCCGTTTGAGCTCTGAAAAGCTGGAAAGTCACTCGTCAACAGTGTAAAGTGGAAGGCTACTCGGCTTCCGTTTTGCGCTGTTGTCGTTTCCGGGCCGGTAGCTCAATGGTAGAGCAGGTGGCTCATAACCACTTGGTCGGAGGTTCGATCCCTCCCCGGCCCAGGGTTTCTGCCGTGAGGAGGGGAGGGGTCGATTCCGTACTCTAGCTTAGAGCGCATCCAAAAATGCCGCTCAGTGGCCAAGTGGCACGGTGGCAACGTGACCACAGCATCGATGCGACGGCCACTCAGCCACTGGGCCACTTGACCACTCCATGGTTTTGGGACGCACTCTTATACGGCGGGCGGTTCGCTCAGCTGGTGAGCCCGCCCCGGCCCTCACACAGAGGTCAGTGCTCGAGACTCGCTGGTTGATGAGGCCGTCACGATGGTTGGCCGCGCGGGCGATTAGCTCAGTCGGTTAGAGCGCATGCCTCACATGCATGAGGTCACAGGTTCGAGTCCTGTATCGCCCATCGTCTTCGCCCGCGAGGGCAGGCGAAGACGATCCCGAGCCCGGCCGAAATCAGCCAGGCCGGGCGAGGGATTTCCGCATCCAGAGACATGGCTGACCAACTCGACATCTTGAAGCGGCTCCAGGCGATCGACGGAGAGCTGTTCCGGCTCCGCCGGGAGGAGAAAGAGAAACCCAAGGCACTCGAGCGGGTTGCGGCCCAGGTGGCAGCGCAGGAAGCCGCCGTGAAAGCCGCGGAGTCGAAGCTGACAGCTCTCCAGCTGACACAGAAGGAAAAGGAAGGGGAGCTTCAGACCCGTGAGGCGCAAGTGAAGAAGCTTCAGGGCCAGCTCTTCCAGGTGAAGACGAACAAAGAGTATTCCATCATGCAGCATGAGATCGAGGCGCTCAAGGCGGACAATTCGCTCCTGGAAGAGGCGATTCTGAAGAGATTCGACGCCATCGACCAGGCGGCCAAGGCGCGGCAGGCGGAGCAGGCGAAGCTGGCCGAACAGCAGGAGCAGCTGCGGCGCGAACGGGAACGGATCGAGCGCGAGCTCTCGACCGTCCGCGCTCAGATCGCGAAGCTCGAGCTAGACCGGAAGACGCTGATACCCGATGTGCCCAAGGCCTCGCTCGCCACCTATGAGCGGATCCTGGGTATCCGGGAGGGCCTTGCGATGGTGCCGCTCGTCAACGACTCCTGCGGCGGCTGCCACCGGCGCCTGCCGCCCCAGGTCATGAACCAGGTCTACCTCAAGGCGGACCTCGTGACCTGCGAGAGCTGTAATCGCATTCTCTACTGCGATGCATCCCACTCGAAGCTGTGAGGTGTTTATCGACGGTGCTTCCCGGGGGAACCCGGGGCCGTCGGGGATCGGTATCGTCTTCCTGGACGCGCATGGGGCCGCCGGACGGGAGCTCTCTCGCTACATCGGCGAGACGACGAACAACGTCGCGGAGTATCTCGCGCTCCTCTACGCGCTGCAGCAAGCGCTGCGGGATGGGTACACCGCGCTGACGGTGCATACCGACAGCGAACTGCTGGCCAGACAGCTCAATGGGCAGTACCGCGTGCGCGATCCACGGCTGCGGCTGTTCCACGACCTGGCGCTGGAGCTGGTAAAGGGTTTTGCGCGGTTCTCGATTCAGCACATTCCCCGCAGTCGCAACGCGCAGGCTGACCGCCTGGCGGGCGCTGCGGTGAAGCGTCATCAGAACAAAACCGTACCGTTGATTCCGCAGATTTCGAAGGGCGATTTCGCAGATAGAACCGAGAACCTCTTCTTTTCATCTGCGTAATCGTCTTTCAAAATCTGCGGAATCCCTGATAGGTTTGCTCCTTGAAAATTGGACCGTCAGCCGGCTGGCGCGCTGGATGGCCGCTCTCCACCAGCTGGTGGGGGGAGGAAAGTCCGAGCTCCAGAGGGCAGCGTACTCCGATAACGTCGGAGCCGATCAGCGCTTCGCCATGGAGGGCTCTGCCTTCCGATTGGAGCACTGGTTGCGGATTCTCCGCCTCTAGCGGGGCCCGCCAACGTTGTGTGGCGGGAGAGCCACAGAGACGAGTATCCCGGTACCGCAATAAGGTACGGGGGGACGTGAAACGCGGCAATCTCTACGCGGAGCAAGGCCAAACAGCCCGGTAGTCCCCCCACCTATCGTTCCGCCTTCGGCGGAACATCGGCCCTTCGGGCCGACGATAGGTGGGGGGACGCAGATCGCCCGTCTGTTTTCCGCAAGGGAAGTCGGGAAGGTAGGCCGCAGGAGTCCCGCCGCAAGGCGGGACCAAGATGGATGGCCATCCTCTCCTTCGCTTCGCTTCGCGAAGCTACGGAGCAGACAGAACTCGGCTTACAGGCTGCCACCGGTTGACGGTTCAATTCTCACAGCACATCGAGCGGGCTACAGGCTGCAAGCTTCAAGCTGCAGGATTGCAGCTTGCGGCTTGGAGCGTGCAGCCCCGTTGACTCAGAATAAAGTGTGACCGAAGGACTGATTCGTTGACTCATCATGGGTGTGACCGAGCCAGCGGCCGGATTGTTCGGATCTGGTGATCGATGGCGGTGCGTAGGTCGAAGGGGTGAAGGGTGTGCGAGAGGTCGGTGAGCTGGTCGTTGGTGCGTTGCGGGATGTGCGTAGCGTCCAGAAGGCGCTGGGAAGGGGGGTTGGGATCAGCGTGGACTGTGATGATCTTGGAGCGGATGCGCGGCTTCTGCGTGAGCGTGGCGGAGGGGAGGAAGAAGTGGTGGAAGAGCCGCCACTCGCTGGGGGACAGCTCATTGAGGAGCGCTACGAGGGCGGGGGCGTCGAAGCGCCGAGCCCCGAGTCCCTGGCGGATGTGCGTCCAGTGCTTTTGCTCGACAGGCGCGTTGTCGTTCTTCTGGTAGGGCCGGGAGCGGGTGCACTGGACCGGGAGGGCGCGATCCTGGAAGTAGCGGATGAGATGCCCCTGGAGGCACTCGGTGCCGTGATCGCAGTCGAAGCCGAGGATGGCAAAGGGCAGCGAGGCTTCGATGGGCACGAGCTGTGCCAAGACGCCGCGCGCGCCTTTGCCCCAGACCGCGCGTTGTGCAGTCCAGCCGGTGGCGAGGTCGGTCATCTCGAGGCTGAAGACGAACTGACCGGCCAGCGAGTCCCCACAGTGGGCGACGGGATCGGCCTCCAGGAAGCCGGGGCGTGTCGCATCCCACTGGTGGGTCTGGATCGGGATGTGCTGCTGAAGGAGCGTGCCGGGCTTGGTGGTGGAGAGGCCTTGGCGCTGAACCCACAGGCGCTCCTGGGGAAGCAGACGGTCGATGGTCGCTGGGGATATCTTCGCCAGGGCCTCCTTGACCCAAGGAGCCAGGACTCCGAAGGTCCGCTGGTACGGTTCGATCCAACAGGCCAGGATGGCCTTGAGGCGTTTGGAGCAGGGGTCGTGCGCGGGAGACCAGATCGTGCGCAGCACGTCCAGGATCTCCGGCGTGTTGTCCCGTGAGGTGCTGCCGGGCTTGCGGCGAGCGCTCTTGGGGTGGGGGGTCTGGCGAAGCGTACGGAGGGCATGTGTGCGATGAGCCCCGCAGATGCGACAGCATGCATCCAGAAGCCGGCGCTTCTCCTTGCGTCTGGCCGTGTGGTACCGTTCCACAATAGCCTGGACAGACTCTTTCCTCGAGCCTGGACGCATCATCCCCTCCTGCGCTTCGGTAACAGGGATGATGCGTCAACGAATCCTTGTTCGGTCACATGTCATGTGCGTCAACGCGCCCCCGTCGATGGGGTTGACACTCTCCATCGGGTCTGCTAAAATCGCTCCATTCTAATGATCCCACTACCTGGCTGTCCCGCCAGTGGCGGGGCAGGTTCCATTCTAGACGACAAAGGATTGCACATGCCATGTGTCAACCTGCGGGCTGCCGTTGGCAGCCCCAGCCAGATGGTGGGATGACTACCACCATTCCCGACGTCAAGACGATGCAGCGCCACTGGGTGCTCATCGATGCCGACCGCCAGGTGCTCGGGCGCCTGGCCAGCCGCATTGCGCTCATCCTGCGCGGCAAGCACAAGCCGACCTACACGCCGTTCCTCGACACCGGCGATTTCGTCGTCGTCATCAACGCGGGCAAGTTCACGGTGACGGGACGGAAGTATCTGCAGAAGCGCTATCAGCGCTACTCCGGATATCCCGGCGGACGGCGCGAGCGCACGATGGAGCGCGTCCTCGCCACCCATCCGGACCGGATCCTGCGGCAGGCGGTGAAGGGCATGTTGCCGGATGGGCCGCTCGCCCGCCGGCTGCTCGGCAAACTGAAAGTGTATCCGGGACCGGCTCATCCGCACGCGGCCCAGCAGCCGCAGCCGCTGAACCGGGTTTTGTTTGGAGTGAAGGAACGGCATGGCTGATACGACGACCCACACGGCGAGCCCCATCCTGGCGACCGGCCGCCGCAAGCGGTCGATTGCGCGCGTGCGCCTCATGCCTGGGACGGGCACGATCCTGGTCAACCAGCGGTCCTACGATGACTACTTCCCGCGGGAAGGGCTGCGGCTGGCCATCCGCTCGCCGCTGCTTCTCACGCACCAGCTGGGCAAGTACAACGTGTTGGTCAACGTGGCGGGGGGCGGGCTGACCGGGCAGGCCGGGGCGATCCGCCTCGGCATCGCGCGGGCGCTGGTCCAGTTGGACCCCGCCCATCGCGCGAGCTTGCGTGGCGCTGGTCTCCTCACGCGCGACCCGAGGGAACGGGAACGCAAGAAGTACGGGCAAAAAGGCGCGCGCAAGCGGTTCCAGTGGACGAAGCGGTAAGCACAGAAACACAGCACGATGACCACACCACAGAGCGCACAGAACTGTTCGAAGGTATCAGATGGACAGACGTTCTCTGTGTTTCTGTGGTGTAGGTTGTTCTCTGCGCTTCTGTGTTCTGTGCCTCTGTGATAAGATGACGGCTGCTACCCCACACAGATGCAGAAAGTTCGGGTCGCCATCGCAGGCGCGACCGGGTATGCGGGCGAAGAACTGCTCCGGTTGCTTCTGCACCATCCACAGGTTCACCTTACCCATCTGGCCGCCTCAGCCAAGTGGGAGCGCCCGACCCCTGTCTCGGTAGTCTATCCCCGCTTCGCCCGAGTACTCGACCTTCCGATTGAAGCCCTCGACCTCACGCGCCTGATCGGCGAGTGCGATGTGGCGTTCCTGGCCCTGCCGCATGGCACCGCCATGGACGCGGTACCTCGACTCCTCGAGGCGGGCAAACGGGTCATCGACCTCAGCGGCGATTTCCGGCTTCACGACGCCGCCCTCTATCCCCGCTGGTACAAGTTCCAGCATCCTCACCCCGAACTGCTCAGCGGCCGGAACGCGGTGTACGGCCTCACCGAGTTCCACCGGGACCAGATTCGTTCGGCCCGCCTCGTGGCCAACCCCGGCTGTTACGCGACCAGCATCCTGCTCGCGTGCCTCCCGCTCTTCCGGGAGCGGCTCGTGGAGGACGATCGGCTTCTGGTGGATGCCAAGTCGGGCTTGAGCGGCGCTGGGCGCAAGGCCGAACCCTCGCTCCTCTTCACTGAAATGACCGACAATCTGCGCGCGTATCAGGTCAACGATCACCAGCACATGCCCGAGGTGCTGCAGGAGCTGGAGCAGCTGGCGGGCCGACGGCCGCAGATGGTGTTCGTGCCGCAGGTCATTCCGGCAACGCGCGGCCTGCTCTCGATGGTCTATCTGAAGGTCAAGGACGGCACGGCGGTCGAGGCGGCGTATCGCAAGGCGTACCCGCCGGCGGAGACGCCGTTTGTGCGGGTCCGGCCCGGCAGCCTGCCGCAGCTCCGGGACGTGACGGAGACCAACTACTGCGACATCGGCTTCATGCACGATGCCGAGACCCGAACGCTGATTGTGGCGAGCGCGCTCGACAACCTGACGAAGGGTGCGGCGGGCCAGGCGATTCAGAACCTCAACGTCATGATGGGCTGGCCGGAAGACAGCGGACTGCAATGATCATGTCGGCTACAAGCTACAAGCTGCAAGCTTCAAGCTGGAGTTTCAGCCGCGCGACATCCTTGGTTTGTGGCTTGCAGCTTGTAGCTCGCAGCTTGCCACAATGAAGTGGGTGACTGGCGGTGTCACAGCCGCACAGGGGTTTACGGCCGCCGGCCTCAGCGCCGGCATCAAGCGCAGCCGTAAGCCGGACGTCGCACTCGTCGCCGCGGATGAACGCGTCAGTGCCGCCGCCGTCTTCACCACGAACCGGGTTCAGGCGGCACCGGTGCTGCTCAGCAAAGCCCGGATTCGAAGCGGCCGCGCGCAGGCGGTTTTCATCAACAGCGGCTGCGCCAACTGCCTCACGGGTGCCGCGGGCTTGCGCGACGCCGTCGTCCTGAGCCGGGGAGTGGCCAGCTCGCTGGGGATTCCCGAGCGCGACGTGCTCGTCGCCTCGACCGGCCTCATCGGCACCCGTCTGCCGGTGCCCAGGATCCGTCGGGCGATCCCGATACTCGTCAGCCAACTGCACCGCTCGCGGCACGCGGATGCCGCCGCCGCGATCCTCACGACCGACCTGCATGTGAAGGAGGCGGCGGTCGAGACCATCATCGGTGGCCGGCCCGTCCGCGTGGGCGGCATGGCCAAGGGGGCGGGGATGATTGCGCCATCCATGGCGACGATGTTGTGCGTCGTTACGACGGACGCACTGCTGCCGCCGGTCCTGCTGCGCCGGCTGCTGCGCGACACGACGGCCAGGACGTTCAACCGGATCAGCGTGGACGGGGACATGAGCACAAACGACACTATCGTGGCACTCGCCAGCGGCCGCTCGGGTGTCTCGATCCGGCCAGGGGTGTCCGTGGCGCGGTTTGCGCTGATGCTGGAGGCGGTGGCGTCCCGGCTGGCCCGGCTCCTGGTCAGGGATGGCGAGGGCGCCACACGGCTCATGGACGTCTGCGTCTCCGGCGCTCGCACCGATGCGGAGGCGCAGGCGTGCGCACGCCAGATCGCCGGATCATTGCTCGTGAAGACGATGCTGGCTGGCGGCGATCCGAACGTCGGGCGCATCGCGGCCGCGGCGGGTAGTTCCGGCGCCCGCTTCGATTTCCGGCGGCTCAGCGTGTGGATCGAGCGCCGGCAGGTGGTCGCGCGGGGGACCGTGCTCCGCCTCGATTCGCGCGTCTCTCACACGTTGCTCAACCGGCCCGAGGTGGCGGTGCAGATCAACCTCGGTGCGGGGCGGGGCACGGGCCGGATGGTGACGTGCGACTTGACGGAGGACTACGTGCGGATCAATGCGAGCTACATGACGTGACCGGTATCCACGGCCGATATCAGAGACCTCCTTCGGAAGGAATGTCTGGAAATGGTATCTGATATCGGTAAGGAGCAGAGATGGAAGAGTCGATGAGGAAGGCTGATATCCTCATTGAGGCGATCCCCTACATCCAAGCCTTCCGCGGGAAGGTCATCGTGGCCAAGTACGGGGGGAGCGCCATCGACAACGCTGCGGCCATGCGGGGTATTCTGCGGGACTTGATCTTTCTGAGTACTGTCGGCATCCGCTCGGTGCTGGTGCACGGCGGCGGGCCGGCCATCACCCGCAGGCTCTCGGCACTCGGCCGGCAGACCCGATTCATCGACGGCATTCGCGTGACCGATCGGCGCACCGTGCGGGTGGTGCACCAGGCGCTGGGCGAGGTGAACCGCCGGCTCGTCGCGCAGATCCGCTCGCTCGGCGGCCAGGCGGAGGGGCTGACGGCGGAGCGGCGGGTGGTCATCGCCCAGCCGCACCCGAAGGCGGCGACGCTCGGGTTCGTCGGGACGGTGCGGCTCATCCACACGGGTCCGGTTCGCATGGTGCTCTCGCGCCACGCGATCCCGGTGATTTCGCCCCTCGGCGCGGAGGTGCGCCAGCTCTACAACATCAACGCGGACGAGGTGGCCGGCGAGGTGGCCGCGGCGCTGGGCGCGGAAAAGCTCGTGCTCCTGACCAACGTCCGGGGCATTCTCCGGCAGGCCGACGATGTCGGCTCGCTCATCTCGACGCTCTCGGTGAAGGACACCCGTCGGCTGATGGCACGCGGCGTGATTCATGCGGGCATGATTCCGAAGGTGAAGGCGTGCGTGGACGCGCTGCGTCGGGGTGTCAAAAAAACGCACATCATTGACGCCGCACTCCCTCACGCGATGCTGCTCGAGATCTTCACGAAGCGGGGGATCGGCACGGAGATCGTCCGTTAGCCCGTGATCCCGTTTGCCAGGTGAACGGGCCAACCGGCTCACGGACCAACGGGCTCAACCAGCCATGCAGATGACGCAGCAGGTCATGAAGCAGTACGAGCGGTACGTGATGAACACGTACACGCGCCAGCCGCTCGTCATCACCAAGGCGAAGGGCAGCCGCGTGTGGGACGTGGAGGGCCGCGAGTACCTGGATCTCTTCCCGGGATGGGGCGTGAGCGGCCTCGGCTACAACCATCCGTGGGTGATGACGGCGCTGCGCGGGCAGTCTCGGCGGATCATCCATGTCTCGAACAACTACTACCATCCGCTTCAGTGGCAGGCGGCGAAGAAGCTCGTCCAGGTGTCCTTCGAAGGGAAGGTCTTTTTCTCCAACAGCGGGGCCGAAGCGGTGGAGACTGCGGTGAAGCTCGCCCGCCGGTGGGGCAGCCCCGATGGGCGCCATGAGATCATCGTCATGCGGCGGTCGTTCCACGGACGCACGATGGCGGCGTTGAGCGCCACCGGCCAGCCGAAGTACCAGCAGGGCTTCGAGCCGCTCGTGCCGGGCTTTGTCGTGGTGCCGTACAACGACCTGGACGCGGTGCGCGCGGCACTCACCCACAAGACGGGCGCCGTACTGGTGGAGCCGATCCAGGGCGAGGGGGGCGTGCACGTCGGCACCGACGAGTTTCTGCGGGGCCTGCGCCGGTTGTGCGATGAGCACCGGCTCCTCCTCATCTTCGACGAGGTCCAGACCGGCATGGGGCGGACCGGCCGGTGGTTCGGCTACCAGCACAGCGGGGTGAAGCCGGATGTAATGCTGCTGGCCAAGGCGCTGGGCGGCGGATTCCCCATCGGTGCGGTCATTGCCACGCCAGGCGTCGCCGATCTCCTGACGCCCGGCACGCACGCGGCGACGTATGGCGGCAGCCCGCTCGGCTGTGCTTGTATCCTGGCGGTCTGTGAGGCGATTGAGAAGCAGGAGCTGCTGGAGCGGGTCACGGCGTTGAGCGCCTGGCTGTTCAAGCGGTTGGAGGATCTGCAGCGCCGGCTGCCGATCATCCGCGAGGTCCGGGGCCGGGGGTTCATGGTGGGCATTGAGCTGACGGGCGATGGCCGCCCCATCGCCGATGGGTGTCGGGCCAAGGGGCTGCTGCTCAACTGCACGCAGGAGCGGGTCCTTCGGCTGCTGCCGGCCATGACGATCACGAAGACGCAGTTGGAGCGGGCGGCGTCGATCCTGGAGGCGGTCCTCCTGGCGCATGGGGCTGCGGCGGCCTAAGGCGATGCCGCGACACTTTTTGACGATTCCTCACGTCAGTGCCGGCGAATTGCAGGCGCTCATCCAGCGCGCAAGGGCGTTCAAGCGCAATCGCTCCCTCGGCCGCCGGCTGCTGGCCGGCCGCACGGTGGCGCTCGTCTTTCAGAAGCCGTCGATGCGCACGCGGGTCGCCTTCGAGGTGGCGGTGCTCGAGCTCGGCGGCTCGGTCGTGTCCCTCGGCCAGGACGATATCCAGCTCGGCAAGCGGGAACCGGTCAAGGACGTGGCGCGCGTCCTCTCCGGCTACGTGGACGGCATCGTGGTGCGGACGTTCGCGCACCAGGACGCGGAGGAGTTCGCCGCGTATGCGCGCGTCCCGGTCATCAACGGCCTCTCGGACTCGGTGCATCCGTGCCAGGCGCTGGCCGACCTGGTCACGATGGAGGAGCACGCCGGGCGGTTGCGGGGACTGCGCGCGGCCTACGTCGGGGACGGCAACAACGTCCTGCACTCGTTTGCGCAGGGCTGCGCGATGCTCGGCATCCACCTCGCCGTGTCGACGCCGGAGCGCTACCGGCCCGACGCCGCCATTTGGCGCGAGGCACTCCGACGCGCGAAGGCGAGCGGTGCTCAGCTGACCTGGGGGAGCGACCCCCGGACGGCGGTGCGCGGGGCGCGGATTGTCTATACGGACGTATGGGTGAGCATGGGGCAGGAAGCGGAACGGACCACGCGCCTAGCGGCCTTCCGTGGCTACCAGCTCAACGACGCGCTGTTGCGGCAGGCATCACCCGGTTGTCGGCTGATGCATTGCCTGCCCGCCCACCGGGGGGAAGAGATCACAGACGAACTGATGGAGAGCGACCGGTCGCTGGTCTTCCAGCAGGCGGAGAACCGGCTCCATGCGCACAAGGCGATCCTGGAGCTGCTGTTTAAGAAAGGGAAGAGGCCATGAAGCTTGCTAGCGAGATTTTGGATTTTGGATTTTGGATTTTGGACGCCCAGTCATTCCAATCCAAAATCCAAAATCCAAAATCCAAAATTTATCGATGAAAACCGTTGTCCTCGCCTATTCCGGTGGGTTGGACACCTCGGTCTGCGTCAAATGGCTCGCCCAGCGCGGCTGGCGCGTTGTGGCGTTCATGGCCAATGTCGGCCAGGGCGACCCATCGGCACAGGCGATCCGGCGCGCGAAGGTGGCCGGAGCCAACCGGGTCATCGTGCGGGACCTCCGGCGGGAGTTCCTGACTGACTACTGCTGGCCCGCGCTGAAGGCGCATGCGGTCTATGAAGGCGAGTACCTGCTGGCGACGGCGCTCTCACGTCCGCTGATCGCCGCCCACCTCGTGGACGTGGCGCACCGGATGGGTGCCGCGGCCATCGCGCATGGCTGCACGGGCAAGGGCAACGACCAGATCCGCTTCGAGGTGACGGCACGGATCCTCGATCCATCGCTTGAGATCGTTGCCCCGGTGCGGGAGTGGGAGTTCCGCTCGCGTGAGGAGGAGATGGAATACGCGCGGCGCCACCGCATCCCCATCGACGTGACGAAACGCAACCCCTACAGCATCGATCAGAACCTGTGGGGCACGAGCATCGAGTCGGGCGCTCTTGAGAACCCGTGGACTGAGCCGCCGGCGGACACGTACCGGTCTATCCGCCCGCCGGAGCGCGCTCTCGCGCGGGTAGTGCGCGTCACGGTCGGCTTCACGCGGGGCGAGCCGACGTATCTCAACGGACGGAAGCTCCAGCCCGTGACACTCGTCGAGCAGCTCAATGCGCTCGGCGCGGTGCACGGCATCGGCCGCTCCGACATGATGGAGAGCCGCGTGGTCGGCATCAAGTCGCGGGAGGTCTATGAGGCGCCCGCGGCGACGATCCTGCTCACCGCGCACCGGGAGCTGGAGCGGCTGGTCCTGGACCGGGAACTCCTGCGGTTCAAGCAGGGCATCGCGGCGGTCTATGCCGGCCTAGTCTACGCCGGCCTCTGGCGGACGCCGCTCAAGGCCGCTCTGGATGCCTTTGTGAACCAGACCCAGCGGCACCTCACGGGGGAGGTGCGGCTGGCGCTCTATAAAGGCAGCGGCCGCGTGGTCGGCCGCCGCTCGCCACACGGGCTCTACCGCGAGCGGCTGGCGACCTACTCGTCGAAGGACCAGTTCGACCGCGGCACCGCGGCCGGATTCATCAAGCTGTTTGGACTCCCCTACGAAGGGAGTGGCAAAGTGGCGAAGTGACCGGTGATATCTGGCCACGTTGCCACTCGGCCACTGGAGGATAGGATGACGGGCAAGTTGTGGGGAGGGCGATTCACGAAGCCGACGGATCCGCTCGTTGAGCGGTTCACCTCCAGCATCGGCGTAGACCACCGCCTGGCGCGCTACGACGTGGCGGGTTCCGTCGCGCACGCCAAGATGCTCGGCCGCTGCCGGATCATTCCGGCCCGCACCAGCCGCCGGATCGTCGAGGGCCTCTCGCGGATCTTACGGAAGATCGAATCGGGCCGGTGGCGACCCGACCCCTCGGCGGAGGACGTCCATACGCAGATCCAGCAGGAGCTCGAGCGGCTCATCGGTGGGCCGGCGCGTGCGCTGCACACCGCGCGCAGCCGGAACGACCAGGTGGCGCTTGACCTGCGGCTCTACTGTCGGGATGCGGTGGCATACCTGCAGGGGGCGATCCGCGACGCGCAGCGCTCACTCGTCTGGATGGGCCGGCGCTACCGCACGACCGTGATCCCCGGCTACACGCACCTGCAGCGGGCCCAGCCGGTGCTACTGGCGCACCACCTCCTCGCCTACGTGGAGATGCTCGAGCGGGACGCGGAGCGCCTGGACGATGCGCGCAAGCGGATCGAGGTCTTGCCGTTGGGGAGCGGGGCGCTGGCGGGGACCACGCTGCCCATCGACCGGCGCTACGTGGCGTCGCTCCTGGGCTTCCCGCGCGTGGCCGAGAACAGCATGGACGCGGTATCGGACCGCGACTTCGCGCTGGAGCTCGTGTCGGTGCTGGCGGCACTCGGCGTGCATCTCTCGCGCCTCGCGGAGGACCTCATTCTCTGGGTGACGGAGGAGTTCGGGATCCTGGAGCTCGATGACGCCTACGCCACCGGCTCGAGCCTGATGCCGCAAAAGAAAAACCCGGATGTTCTGGAGCTGATCCGGGGGCAGGCGGGGCTGATCTTCGGCCAGCTCATGGCGTTTTTGACGGTGCTGAAGGGGCTGCCGTTGTCGTATAATCGAGATCTGCAGTGGGACAAGCGGTGCGTCTTCAGCACCGTCGACGCGAGCCTCGACGCGCTCGCCATCCTGGCCGGACTGCTCCGCGCCGCCAGGGTCCGGACCGACCGGATCCCACGGCTGCTGGCCTCCGACACGCTGTGCGCGACGGACCTGGCCGAGCACCTGGTCGGGCGGGGTATCGCGTTCGCCGACGCGCACCGGATTATCGGCCGCCTGGTGGCCGACGCGGAGCAGCAGGACCGCATGCTGCGTGACTTCACGCTGGACGAGCTGACAACGTACTCGAGCCGGTTCGGGCGGGACGCGCTTACCCTGCTGGACCCGCGCCGCTCTCCGGCGCGCAAGCGGAGTGCCGGGAGCACCAATCCGGCTCAGGTGAACCGGGCGTTGGAGCGCTGGCGCCGCCGGTTAGGCGAAAGGTCGCAACGGTGATTTCGCAGATTTGAAGAACTGATTACGCAGATGATAGAGATGTCTGTGCGTAATCAGCCTTTTTAATCTACGACATCTTAGGAAGGCTTTCAATGTACTATCCACACGATTTCCACCGCGTGAAGGGCGAGCTCTACTGCGAGCGGGTGCCGGTGTCACGCATTGCCACCGCGGTCGGCACGCCGGTCTATCTCTACAGCTATCAGACGCTGGTGGACCACTTCCACAAACTGGAGGAGGCGTTCCGGGTCGCGCGTCCGCTCATCTGTTTTTCGGTCAAGGCGAACGGGAACCTGGCCATCCTCCATCTGCTGGTGCGCTCCGGAGCCGGGCTCGACATTGTCTCAGGCGGAGAGCTCTACAAGGCGCTGCGCGCCGGCTGTCCGCCCTCACGTATCGTCTTCGCGAGCGTGGGCAAGCGGCCGGAGGAGATCCGGGAGGCGCTGCGCCGGCGCATCTTCTGCTTCAACGTCGAGTCGGTGCCGGAACTGGAGGCAATCGATGCGGCGGCGCGC
>OBEQ011810371.1_pt1 | contig 18381 bp, 21 predicted proteins | sample 1670901 | NCBI WGS metagenome assembly OBEQ01 (sample SAMEA104232315, study PRJEB22302) | groundwater metagenome | biome: forest; feature: aquifer; material: groundwater | place: USA | collected 2011-08-07 | depth 5.4 m
TAAAGCACTTAAACTAAACCCCAAATCTTCAGCTATCTTTTGAGCCTGTATTTTAGTTTTTGGGTTTATTCTTATATTTACCACATCTGTATCCATATACACAAAGTATATACAATGTGTGGACAAATATCAATATACCGAGGTATTTACCGAGGTATTGGGACTCGAACTTTTTTGAGCCTATCACAGAAGTTATGAACTCTACATATATAAATTATTGCAAAAATTCAAGCCTACGGGTTCGAGCCTCGCGCCCGAGGGTCCCACTTAGTGCACCATATGGGACGATATTCGAACCTATCTAACTATATCAATCGAGCCTAAGGAAAAGTTTAACCTTATTGCCGCTCTATCTCATTTTAAAAAAGAAGAGGAGTTGGTTTAAAAAACCCACTACTTGATTTTCGTACAGTTCTGTACTATCATGTACATGATACATTTTAAATTGATCCGGAGGTGAATCATAATGACGCAGGTAATGAAAGCATCAGATGTAAGACAGCAATGGAGTCAGCTTCTGAACAAAGTTTTTAGAGGTGAAACTCAAATTGTTGTTGAAAAAAGCGGTATTCCTGTTGCAGCTTTGATCTCTGCTGAAGATTTAGAGCAATTCAAACAACTTAAGGAACAACGAGAGCAGAAATTTAAAGTACTGGATCGTTTTGGAGAAGCCTTTGAAGACGTATCTGAAGAAGAGATTAAGAAAGAAGTGAAAAGAGCGATTGCCGAAGTCCGAGCAGAAAAACGTCAAGACCTAAAAACAGCCACAAATACCAAGTGATTAAGGCAATACTTGATACTAATATTCTAGCTTCTGGTTTTGTATCCTTCAACCACCCGAATAGAGCACCAGCTCAAATACTTCATGCTTGGAGAGATGGTTTATTTGAACTGATTGTCTCGGAGCACATCCTAAATGAGCTTGAAAAAACATTCCAAGATCCTTATTTCCAAAGTCGCCTTAGTCCTGAAGACATTAATGAAGCTATGATTCTTCTTCGTGATGAAGCAACTGTTGCGCCAATTACTGTTGAAGTTCATGAAGTCGCAACACACCCAGAAGATGATTTAGTTCTCTCTGCGACACTTTCTGCTAAAGTTGATTACTTAGTAACAGGAGACGGTCCTATGTTGCGAAAAGTAGGTAGCTCATATCAAGGTGTCAAGCTTGTAACTCCAAATAACTTTCTCGAAATACTTAATCAGTAAAACTGAATACACTTTATTCTGATTTGTAATGAGATTATTCAAAAAACTGGCGGGCTCTTCCTAAAAGTTGGGGTTTAATAAAAGATGGTAATGCTTCCCTTGTACCGTTTAAACTCTCATTTTTTTCTAAAGCATCAATATCTGCTTGTTTTAGTGCCATTACTCTTTCTTCCCAAGACATTCTTTTCAATGCCCAAACATACCACCTTAAAGCATCTTGGATTACAGTGTAAAGTCCTCGTCTTCCTGTTAATTCTCCTACCTCTTTTATATAACTTAGTGTAGATCGTTTAAATCTTATTCTTCTGTGCACTGTAGGATCTAATTCAGTTGGCATAGATGTTAGGATATTAATCGATTTCTCAGGATTTTGTTCCATTGTGAAATGGAGTATATCTTGTCATAACAACCAATGCAATCTTCTTTTCTATAAGCTATGTTTATCGGAAATTAGGGTTCGATTATTTACTTACAACTTTAATAATTGCGCACAAAATAATCTTAATATGTTTTATGATAAAGTAATGAGATTAGTCCGATATATCAAGCTATTCTCGACTTTGGAACGGGTAGCGTCCCGCTTAGTGCCGGGAGAGGGAGTCGAACCCTCATGACCTTACGGTCACACGATTTTGAGTCGTGCGTGCATACCAGTTCCACCACCCCGGCTTCTCAAACCTATAAATTATACCAACCCTGAGCCTAAAAGTCATTGACAATCCTTCAATAAGAGGCTATATTATCCAAATCATGAAGTTTCAGCTTGTTACAAAGCCCTTATCTGAGGTTAAAAGTGAGTATTTAGTTTTGCCGGTTTTTGATGGAGAAAAGACGGATTTTGAATCTTCCAATGTCCAAAATTTCCTCAAAGACAATCCCAAATTTGGCAAATTATTGGAATCCCAGTTGCTTTATAATCATGATCAAAAAATTCTGCTTATAGGACTAGGCAAAAAAGAAAAATTCAGTTTTTTAAATCTACAAAACTGGGTTGGAGCAGCAACCAAACAGCTGGCCAAAAAAACTAAACAAGCTAGCTTAGTTTTGCCCTTAATTAACCACTTAACCCCAGAAGAATATGGCGAAGCAGTCGTAATTGGGGCGGAAATTGCCTCCCATGATCCAACCGCAACGTTTAAGAGTGAACATGAAGTAAATAAACTTAACTCCTGGGAAATATTGGTCCAAAAAGCTGACCGCGGTTTCAAGGATGGATAAAAAAAAGGTGAGGTGATCGCTGAGGCAATTAATCTGGAGCGAATGCTGGGTGATTTGCCAGCCAATCAGATGACTCCGACTTACTTCTTGAACGTAGTAAAAAAAGCGGCCAAAACTAACAAACTTAAACTGACAGTTTTGGATGAAAAACAGGCCAGGAAAAAAGGCATGGGAGCGTTTGTGGGAGTGGCCCAGGGTTCAGAAGAGCCGTCGTTTATGATCACTCTGGAATATATTGGAGATTTCAAATCAAAAGAAAAATGGGGGTTGGTTGGTAAGGGAATTACTTATGATTCCGGCGGGATGAGCTTGAAACCTCCAGACGCAATGCTGGATATGAAATATGACATGTGTGGTGCAGCCACAGTTTTAGCCCTGATGCAGGTTTTGGGTAAACTCAAGGTTAAAGCCAATGTCGTTGGGGTGATGGCGGTGACGGAAAATATGATAGGCGGCAGGGCCCAAAGGCCAGGTGATATTGTGAAGTCTTATTCTGGTAAAACCGCTGAGGTTCTAAACACCGATGCCGAAGGAAGACTAGTTTTAATTGATGGCCTAACTTACGCCCAAAAGGATTTTAAAGCTACTAAATTAATTGACTTGGCAACTTTAACAGGTGCAATGATTGTTTCCCTCGGGGATTTCATCACTGGTGCTTTTGGTAATAACCCTAAGTTCACCCAGGATCTAATTTGGGCCGGGACAGCTGTAGGAGAAAGAATTTGGGAGATGCCTATGGATGAGGAGTTTGATGAGATGGTCAAGGGGGAATATGCGGATATTGCTAATTTAGGTCATGGCGGCTCCATGGGTTCCAGAACTGCTGGTTCAATTACAGCGGCAAAATTTATAGAAGCAGTAATTGAAAAAGGCAAATCCTGGGTGCACTTAGATATCGCCGGCACAGCCTGGGATTTGAAGCCGAAACCATATCGTGGTGTGGGTGCAACTGGTGTTGGGGTAAAAACTTTAGTAAAATTAATTCAAGGATGATAAGGTGACTGAAATTATAGAAACCCATATAAGACAAAATGAAGGTCTTCAGGCAGGAGAAGTAATACCACCCCAAGAGAGGGGAACCCAGCGATTAATGGCTACTTTAGGAGTATTAATGTTAGCGGGGATGAGTGTTTGGGAAATGGGGACAGCAATTTATGGAGATATAATGGAAATATGCCAATGGAAGATCGAATATCAACATTTGCAGCCGGCGCCTTAACTGCACTTGGTGGTAAGCTCTTATATAAATTTCGTCATAGTTTATAAACTCTGTAATTACTTGAAAAATTACGCTCAAAAGTAGATAATATTACCCATGTTAAATGTTACAGAATTACGTAATGGGGCAGTTTTCCAGGAAGGCAAAGACCTTCTGCTTGTCCTAACCTATGAGCACAATAAAATGGGTCGGGGCTCGGGTACAATCAGGCTCAAAGTTAAAAACTTAAGGACTGGTTCAGTGACGGAAAAATCTTTTATTACCGGGGCTAGGGTGGAAGAGGCCAGGGTTGAGAAGAAAAAAGCCCAGTTTTTATACCATGACGGTGAAAATTATAACTTCATGGACCCGTTATCATTTGAACAATTTTCCATCGCCAAATCAATCCTGGGGGAAGATGCGAAATATTTAAAGGATGGCTTAGATGTCCAGCTTTTGGTCAATGATGAGGAAGCTTTGGCTTTGGAGCTGCCAAACTCGATTGTTTATGAAATTAAAGAAACTGGTCCGGAAGAGAAGGGCAATACTGTTTCCAATGTTTATAAAGAAGCCGTTTTAGACAATGATTTAATTGTTAAAGTCCCGATGTTTATGCATGAAGGGGAAAAGGTTAAGGTTGATACCAGATCCGGGCAATATGTGGAAAGGGTTAAATAGGGTTAAGATAGCCGACCAAGCGCTAAAATAATTATCGTTACGGTAACTACTTGGGTTAAAATCCCCCCCCACATGGTTTTAGTTTTGCCCTGCATATTGGATTGAATTTTATATATCCAGACCACTGGCCCACGTCGCCAATTTAAAAACCAATATGGAGCTTCTGCTATATCCCAGGCGATAGAGACTCCAACACAGGTTAAAAAATACCACAGCGGAATATTTCGACCAAATAACAAATAGGAGAGTATTAGCCCAAAAATTGTATCAGCTGCTGCCTGCAAAAATAAAACTTGTTTTGATTTTTCCCGCCAACCCCAGCCAAAATCCCAATGGGGGATCATATCTAAAAAAGGGTGGGAGGCAGCAGACAAAGTGATTCCCAAAACAGGGTTTTGGATCGAAGCAGCAATTGCGCCTCCGACTAAAGCGTGTGCGGTTGCAGTCATAAAGAGCTATCAGCTATCAGCCATCAGTCATCAGATTACTAAAATGATATTGCCTGAAAGCTGATGGTCAGTAGTTGAAGGCTATCTTTCATTGTACCAGCTTGAGTCAATTTGCCAAAATGGAGCAACTTATTTTAAACTAACACTAATGTTACCAGTCTTCATATCGCTTGCCGGCTTTCCTATTACTTCTTTTGGTTTATTTTTAACCTTAGCATTTCTACTCTCAATGTTTTATATCTGGCGGGCGGCCCAAATTTATGAGATTGATTCAGAAAGACTGCTGGATTTATTTTTTTTGACCACCTTTGTCTCATTTATTACCGCCCGAATCTATTTTCTAGCTTTTCATTTAGACTTTTTATCAGACCCGATCAAGATCATTTTATTTAACCGTTATCCGGGGTTTTCCTTTTGGGGAGGGTTAATTGGTGGGAGCTTGGGGTTATGGTTTTTTAGCAAGCGGTTTAAGCTCAATCTCTGGCAGGTGTTTGATTTTGCGATTGTAGGTTTGTTTATCGGCATCGTCTTGGCCAGTTTTGGCTGTTTGCTGGGGAGCTGCCAATATGGGGTGGAAACAAATGGACCCTTGGCGGTGACCCAATTTGGGCTGATTGGCTCCAGGTTTCCAGTTCAAGCTATTGAATCAATCTTATTTTTATTGGGCTTTTTATATCTGTGGAAAAAATTACTCAGGTTCCATTTTGCCGGCTCCATTACCGCTTTGGGTTTAATGCTTCTGGGAATTTTTAAATTTTTATTAGAGTTTGCCCGGGCGGATGTGGTTTTAATGCCTTTTTTCCAATTCAGTTTTGGTTTTTTATGGGCATTTTTGCTTTTTTTATTGGGGATCCGGATTTATTACCGCCAGGCCCGTAAGTCCCTAAAAGCTGATTTAGGCTTTATACTGAGCTTATCAGTAAGTTCCAACCGCCGGAAACTAGTAGTATCAACATTCAAAAAAAGTTGTTATAATTTGGTCATCAATTTCAAGTTCTTGGTCCGCGATAAAAAAAGAGGCCTGTTCAAATCACTAAATGTTAAACCTAACCCGACCAAATTTTAACCAAATCAAAAGTAAGTTACTGCGTCAACAAAAAAAAGTTGAAGCCGACTTAAAAACCTTAGCCAAAGATGACCCAGTAATGGACCGGGGGCTTTTAGAGAGTTCTGAGCCTGGAACAGATTCCTGGATGGCAGATGCTCATGCCAGGGTGGTGGCGATGAGGCAAAACTTGCTGGAGATGTTAGGCAAAACCAAGAAAGCTTTAATTAATATCCGGACCGGGAAATATGGTAAATGTGAGAATTGTGGTAAAAAGATAGAGGAAAAACGCTTAGAAGTCATGCCCACCGCCACCCTCTGCATCTCCTGCTCCAAAAAGAGTATTAAAAAGTAGGTTAAATCAATAGGACCTCACTTGACAAAACCAGCAACGCAGTTTATATTATAGGACATAGGAATATAGGATTGGTCAAATTTAAAGAAGGAGAAAAAATAAATGCCTACAGAAAACATTGGAGAATGGGACAAAAAATTAGCGGCAGAAAAAGTTTGGAGACGGGCGGATGAATTGGGTCGAGAAGAGTCACCTAACCCAGGAGAGTCAGAGTTTTTAGTAAGCGATACAGACTTAGATGTGTTAGTCAGAGAGAGGGTTTTATATCAGGAATCTATGGAAGAAGTTAGTCCATTTAGTGATACTGAACCAGCAACCAAACCAAGAGTGATACCACTTGATGAGATTCCAGGTTGTATAGGATCTGCAGAGGCTGTTCCACCTCCAGCGAACTGGGGTTGGACCCAACAAGATCAAAAGACTTTTTTTTAATTTATATACCACTAAAAGGTTCTTACAAAATCCCATATAGATAGTTTTTCTTACCTATAGTATAATTACTTGTTTAGTTATGATTATGAATAGAGATCCAAAAAACAGTGGTAAAAATTATGATGCGTGGTTTGTCAGAATGCCTAAACAGGTATCGTCCATTGAAGAATTAATTCCTCTGGTGATCGACCGAGCCAATTTAGCACCATCCTCTCATGGAACAGCACCCTGGATTTTTAAAGTTGAACCTTCAGTAGCAGTAGTCTCACCAGATCTATCAAGACAACTTCCAATTTCTGACCCAACTGGCAGACAAATGTACTTAAGTTTAGGAACGGCTGTGGCCAATGCCAAAATTACGGCTAACTATTACGGATTTAGAGTACATGAGGAGATAGTGAATGACCATAAATTAAAAGTGGTAGTTAAAAGATTAAAATTTAGCAAGGGATATAAATCAACTGCCGATGATCAAAAACTTTTTACCGCGATCGCTGCTCGGGTTACTAACAGGGGTTATCATTTAAATAAACCATTACCCCGGGAAATTAAAAAAGCTTTTTTTAAGCTGAATGAAAAAGGGAAACTTGAAGTGCAGTTAATAGAAGAGCCGGATTTGAAACTGCAGATTGGAATGTTGATGAACCAAGCTGATAGTTTAATTTTAACCAATCCTAAATTTACCAGTGAACTTTCCCATTGGATCAGACCAAATTATACTACTGAGTATGATGGCATGCCGGGGTTTGGCTTTCCGGAAGTTGATGACCTGGATTCAACCATAATGGCCAGGGCTGTCAAAGGCGGGGGGATTGCAGCCAGGTCTGCCCGCAAGGATTTAGAGTTATTTAATAGTAAAACCGCTGGGGTGGGGGTGATCTCTGCTCAGTCAGATAATCCAGCAGCTTGGCTACAAGTTGGGGAGATGTTTCAAAATTTTGCCCTCCAAGCTGTTATGCAGGGACTCTCAGTTAATGTGCTGGCAGCACTGGTAGAGACACAGGATTATTATCAGAATTTACAAAAATTAGCCCAGACTAATTTAAGACCATTAATTATGTTCCGGATAGGCTTTCCAGAAAATCCAAACGTTCCCCATGCACCGCGCCGGCCAGTCAGCAAATTAACAGAGGTTGGATTTGGTCCTCAAAGAGGAGTTTTACCCCTCAGCCAGCCTAAATTTTTTAATTTAGTAAAAGGTAAATATGAACTAGAAGATTTAAGACGGGAATTGGGCTTTGAGGTAAAAATTAATGACCGCTATTTTAAATATTTGGCAGATTATCTCATCTTAACCCATCCGCAGTGGGAACTGGATACAGAGCATGACCTAAATCAGCTCAAAAAACTCATTGGCGAGAAGTCTTCAGAATTTGTTGGGGTCTGGGTTTATCTGCCTTGGAAAGAGGAACTAATTCATATTCTAACCAAAGATCAGTTTTTGCAACTTTTATATTCCCGCAATAACCCTTGTATCGAACCCGAGGTCCAGCAAAAAATTGCTCAGTTAAAAGTGGGAGTTGCGGGTCTGAGTGTGGGCAGCAATATTGCCCAAAGTTTAGTCAGGATGGGAATCACTCATCTTTCAATCACTGACTTTGATGATGTCGATTTATCAAACTTAAGCCGAATGAGTGTGGGGGATATAACCACAATCGGTGAGCGGAAAACTACGGTCTTAGCCAGATCCCTTTATGAAATTAACCCTTTTTTGGATTTAACAATTGTCAGCGAAGGGGTAGACCCTTCAAATTTAGCTGAGTTTATGGCCCGGATTGATGTTTATATTGACCATTTGGATAGTCTGTCTACCAAAATTGAAGCCCGCAGATTGTCCCGGATTTTGCGAAAAATTGTTTTGATGGCAACAGACATTGATAAAAGGCCAAAAATAGAAATTGAGTTGCCAGATAATCCGCAGTTTTTTAATGGGGCTATTGACCAGGAAACGATCATTGATTTAACTAAACCACCTAAAAACTTTAAGGATTGGGTTAAAAAAGCGCATCAGATAATGGGGATTGATAATCTATCGGCTGCAGTTTTGGATAACTTTATCCAGGTGATTGATAAAAAACAAAGTTATGCCTCCCAGCTTGGCTTGACTGGGTCAGTAGTTGCTGGGATAATGGCTTATTATGTTTACGAAATCGCTCGCGGAAATGCTAAAAAGCTTAAAACCTTAAGGATTATTCCAATCGAGCAGGAAAACTTATTAGACCAGTTATTAATTCAAAAAAAGAAAAAGGAGTTTTTGGATAAACTAAATTAATTTATATTTTTTAAATTGATTTTTATTTACTTCATACGTTACTGTTATATTATATGGCTATAGAAACAAAACAAAATCAAATAAATAAGTTAATTGAGGAATTTAATGGTAAAAACGGTCTAGAAATTGAAGAATTGACAGAAGATAGAATTAAGTTACGGGTGGGCGATCTGCTTATTGATACTTTACCAGCGAAGGCTCCTTTAGAGGAATGGGCGGGGGAACTCAAGCTAGTAGTTGAGGATGCTAGAGGGGCATTTGATGAAACTTGGGGGTCTGTACCTGCCACCGATATTCTAGATGATATCTCTTATGTTGACTGTGTTTGGATTTTTAGTAGAGAAGAAGATCGTGAAAATAGGGATAGGGCCAGAGAAGGATTGACCATGCGGACTGTCTATTTTCACCCGCAGGTTTTAGATGATCCCAATCTTCGTTTTGATGATTGGAGATTTCATAAAGGTCCAGATGGCAGGCCACTGCGAGATTGGCATGCCGATAAATTTTACAATGGTGATTTAAAAAAAGCTGACGAATTGACAGTTGCTGCCTCAAGACTAGCCCCGATTAGGGTAGTCGATATGAGTGGAGTTTTGGATAAAAGAAGGAGAAGAAACGAGTTTACACCTGAAGCTTTTTCTACCTTAAGACTTAAGTCAGCCCACCGAGCTTTTTTACAAGGCAAAGCGGAGGTAATTAACACCATGAGGCCTGATATGAGATGGAATGTACTTCAACTAGAACCAACTAAAATAGGTCAAACAGGGATAGCTTATGAACATATTTTAAGTGATGATGCTTTTGGTTTACCAAGAGGTAGTATCAGAACCAATCGCAATCCAAACACCCCTGATGGAGATTGGACTTTGCTACACTTTTTCAAGTATGAGGGATATTTTGCCCATACTCCAGATTTGCGCAAATTTTGGTCAAATGTTTTTAAAGATTTACCACTCAATATCTCTCATCCTGATTTCCCTGCAGCCTTATCAAGAGTGACTGATTTAGTCAGACCGGGAGTTTTGGAGCATCTTAAAGCCCCAGAATTTAAACGTTTCAGCCATTTATTTGATCTATCTGGGGAGATCTGCAATGGTTGGACAGTAGAGGATCTTAAAAAAGCATTTGGTGATCACAAGATAATCGGAGATGGAGCCCGCTCTTATACGATGAGTCTGATGGAAAGTATGAGGGAGTCTTTAAGATTATTATCTCATTCTGCCCAAGCCAGAGACCCAGAAATTAGAGCAAAATACGATGCGGAATCCAGAAGACTTAATGATCAAATTGCGCTGAGTATAGCCAATAAGATAGGATAAGAGTCCCTTTAAAACTTAGTTTTGCTACAATTTTAGCGTAGCTAAAATTTCCAGCTTTGCATATAATGGAATTGTGGAAATTCTGCTCAATGTTTTCATTATTTTTGCTAATGCAATTTTAGGCCTATTTATCCTGGTTAAAAATCCCAAAAGTACTACCAGCATTGTCTTTGCCATCCTGGCCCTGGTTTTTTCGGTGTGGACTGTTTTTAATTATCAATCAGTCCATGCCACTACTGCTGAAGACACCTTGATGTGGATTAGGATCATCCTTTTTCTGTCGGCTTTTAAACCGCCATTACTTTTTTTACTTTTCCATACCTTTCCCGGTGACAAACTCTTACTCTCACGGAAATGGTTAGTTATAATCTTTTTATTTCCAACCATTGCCGCCATTTTAGCCCTGACTCCGCTCGTATTTAGCCATGTCGAGTATGTTAATAGTTTACCCCAACCAGTGCCTAGTTTTGGGATGCCAGTTTGGGCTTTAACCTTTTTTGGACTTCTACTTGCCAGTTTTATCTTATTAATTAAGCGTTACAGACGGGAAAAAGGGGGAATTAAGTCACAGATTTTATTTATGCTGTTGGGATTTAGTTTTGCTTTTTGTTTCTTCATTTTTACCAATTTTATCATGGTTAATGTTTTTCAAAATACTTCACTGGTGGTAATTGGACCACTTTTTACTATTATCTTAGTTGGGTTTATCTCCTATTCGATTATTAAACATGGGTTTTTAGATATTCGCTTGATTTTAGCTAGAGCTGTGGCCTATGTTTTATTGGTAGGTATTATTGGCGGGATTTATACCCTCGCCCTTTTTGTTGTCGGAGCACAGCTTTTTGGAATTTCAGCCCGTCCGCTTGATCTAATTTTTTACTGTTCAGTCACATTTTTTGTCGCATTAACTTTTCAATATTTTAAAAAGACGATTGAGAAATGGACTGACAGATTATTATTTAAAGGTTTCTATGATCCCCAAGAATTATTAAAATCAATCACCTTTATTATGAGTACCAATATAGTGCTAGATGATTTAACAAACCTAATTCTGCACAAAATCACGACTGATATGAGGATTACAAAGGGTGTATTTATATTATTGGATAAAAACCAAAGCCAAATTGAATTTATGATCCAAAGAGGATTTGAACAACCCCCCCAGTTTCAATTCTCGGAAATTAAATCGTTTTTAACTTCACCAATCTCAGTTTTTTTTGACTTTCTGGAAGAGGGGAATTTAAAGGATTTAATGAGGGCTCGTAACATATCGAGTATCTTACCACTTGCGGTTAAGGATAATAAAATTGGTGTTTTATTACTGGGAGAGAAAGCTTCAGGCGAGATCTACTCCGAACAAGATACTGATGTCCTAGAAATTATTGCCCCTGAGTTATCGATAGCCCTTCAAAACTCCAAAGAATATGAAGAGATTAAACGCTTTAATATTACCTTGCGGGAAGAGGTTGACCGAGCCACCAGACAACTGCGTGTTGCTAACACCAAGTTAGAAGAGTTAGATAAATTAAAGGATGACTTTGTCTCGGTGGCATCCCATGAATTAAGGACCCCGATGACTGCTATCCGTTCTTATTCCTGGATGGCTTTAAACCGCTCCGATATACCATTGTCAGAAAAGATGAAAAAATATCTCAGCCGGACTTTAATTTCTACTGAGAGGTTAATTAACTTAGTAAACGAGATGTTAAATATCTCCCGGATTGAATCTGGCAGAGTGGAGATTAAACCGGAGGTATTTAGCATCCCGGCTTTGGTCAAGGATGTTTTTGAAGAGGTAGTAGTCAAAGCCCATGAGAAAAACCTAAGCCTCAAAATGGATTCAACTCAAATTCCTAATGTGTTTGCTGATCAGGATAAGGTTCACCAAGTCCTACTTAATTTAATCGGCAACTCCCTAAAATTTACACCGGAAAACGGCCTGATTGAAGTTAAATTTGCCACTAACCAATCAGTAGTAGGAATTGGGATTAAAGATAATGGGGCTGGAATCTCCCCTGAAGATTTACACCGTTTGTTTAAAAAATTTGGCAGACTAGATAGCTCTTATGTCACGGCTGGAACTTCCGGAGGAACGGGACTTGGGCTCTATGTTTGTAAAAGTTTGGTACAGTTGATGGGAGGGGAGATTTGGGTCCAATCAGATGGAATGGGTAAAGGTTCAACCTTTTATTTCACCCTGCCAATTGCGACTAAAGAAGCTTTAGCCCATGTTGAAAAATACCAGCTTAAACCAGAAGGGAAAGCTAAAGTCTTGGAGCCAGTAACTCTCTAATTGTTGGTAGCTGGCTTCTGGATGCTTGTAAAAAACTAGCGACAAATAACTAGATTATGGTATAACAAAATAGATGAATAATAATCCTAAAAGAATTTTAATTGTGGAAGATGACCAGTTTTTACGGGAGTTTTACCAGGAGCTGTTACAAGGGGAGGGCTTTTATGTTGAGGTGGCACCTGATGGGGATATTGCATCGTTTAAAATTCATGAAGGCAATTTTGATTTAATTTTACTTGATATCATGCTGCCCAAAAAAGATGGGATCCAGATTTTAAAGGATAATAAAGCCAATCCTTCCCAAAAACTAAATGGACCAATAGTAGTTTTAACAAATTTGGGCCAGGATTCAATTATAAAAACCTGTTTTGATCTGGGCGCCTCAGGTTATATGATCAAATCCGCGCTTAATCCTGACCAAGTTCTAACTGAGATCAAAAATTACCTCCAAGCTGCAAAAAATTAACAATTTGAGTATAATTTTTAACTCAAATTGTCATCCTAAACCTGTTTCAGGATCTACTCTCCAGAGTACTGTATAGGTTCCCGCTTTCGCGGGAATGACAGAGGATCTACAATATACTCATGGATATTCCAGTTTTGTACCAAGATGATCAATTGATGGTGATTAATAAGCCGCCGGGGTTGGTGGTGGATTCATCTGAAACTCAAAAAACAGGCACTTTGCAGGAAATTTTAGAGACAGATTTTAAGATCAATCTGGATAGGGGAGGGATTGTCCATCGGTTGGATAAAGATACCTCAGGACTAATAATTATTGCTAAAACCCAAAGTGCTTTGGAAACTTTGCAGCTGCAATTTAAAGAACGGATGGTTAAAAAGGAGTATTTAGCTTTGGTGCATGGAGTAATGGATAAAGAGATAGTGGTTAGCGGGGCAGTTGGCAGAAATCCCCGGAATAGAGAAAGATTTATTGTGCTGGAGGAGGGGAAGGAGGCAGAAACTAAGTTTATCCCAGAGAAAAATTATCAATTATCAATTATCAATGATCAAGGAATTTTTAATGATCATTTAAATAAAAACCAAAAAAGAAGGATGGAAAGGAGTGAATACGGGAAGTTTACACTGGTGCGGTGTTTTCCCTTAACTGGACGGACCCACCAAATTAGGGTACATTTAAAATATGCCGGATTTCCGTTGGTAGGGGATGAAAAGTACGCTGGCAGAAAAACCGCCAGGCTGGATAAAAGGTGGTGTCCCAGGCAATTTTTACACGCCGCCAGGATCCAATTTTATCATCCTATGACAGGGAAGAGGATGGAACTTGTAAGTCAATTGCCTGAGGATTTACAGTCAGTACTTGATCAGTTGACAAAGTGAATTTAATTTCTAAATTCACTTTGTCACTCCGGACTTGTCTGGGGTCTATATAGATTCCCACTTTCGCGGGAATGACAATGAGATGAATAATATATTCTTACAACTTGCTCTTGTTTTATCCCTTGCTTCTGCCATAGGCTATGTAGTTTACCGCCTGAAATTCCCCTTAGTTGTGGCCTACCTGCTATCCGGAGTTTTGATCACCCTGTTCCATTTTTTTAACCCCCATGACTCATTACTGTTTGGGGTTTTGCCGGATTTGGGGATCGCCTTGGTGCTTTTTTTGATTGGAATGGAGCTTGATTTAAGGGAGGTTAAGGCTTTGGGTGGACCGATAATTCTTTCGGCTTTGGGCCAGATTTTTATCTCAACTCTGGCAGGTTATGCCATCGCTGGATTTTTGGGTTTTAGCCCGGTAGAGAGTGTTTATTTAGGGTTGGGGTTGGCTTTTTCCTCAACTGTGGTGGTGGTTAAACTGCTTTTAGAGAAGCGCGATTTAAACTCGCTTTATGGCAAACTATCCGTTGGTATTTTGCTACTCGAGGATTTGGTGGCGATTGCGGCTTTGATGTTTATTTCGCTTAACAGTTCAGTTTTTCACCTCGGACTCAATAACTCTTTCCCACTGGTTAAAATTGTTTTGAGTGCACTACTCCTTTTTGGGCTGACTTATTTATTATCCCGGTATGTTTTGGAAAAGATCTTTGATGAGGTAGCCAAATCAGTTGAGCTATTATTTTTAACTGCCATTACCTGGTGTTTTTTGTTTACTGCTTTGGCAGTGATGATGGGTTTTTCCGTCGTAATTGGGGCATTTCTGGCCGGAGTGGCCCTGGCTTCCTCACCGTATCATCTGCAAATCCAGGGTAAGATTAAACCTTTAAGGGATTTCTTCTTGACCCTCTTTTTTATCTATTTGGGGCTGCAGGCTCGAGTTTCAGATTTAGCCCAAGCTTGGCCGGCCATTTTAGTTTTTACCGCTTATGCTCTGATCGTCAAACCGCTAATTTATTTATTAATCTTGGGAACTTTTGGTTTTAGGAAACATACCCTTTTCCAAACCAGTTTAAATTTATCCCAGATCTCCGAATTTTCGCTGGTGGTTTTGCTGGTGGGCAAACAGAGTGGGGTGATCTCGGACGTAGCGCTTTCAGCCATGGCCGCAGTTGGAGTTCTATCAATTATTTTTTCCTCAATTATGATTGAATATTCCCATAAAATTTATCAACTTTTAGCACCATTTTTGCGCTTTTTTGAACACCCGGAAAAGGTCCATCATTTAGAATCAAGGTTGGAAGAGGAAATTGAAGACCATGTGATTGTCATTGGGGCACACCGGGTCGGTGGGCCAGTGGTGGAGTATTTACAAAACACCAAAATTCCTCTTGTAGTGATGGATTTTAATCCCCATATTGTAGAGAAGCTGCGCAAAGATGGAGTCAAGGTAATTTATGGTGATGTGGGGGATCCGGAGATTTTGGATAACCTGCGTTTGGAAAAAGCCAGACTTATAATTTGTACAGCCAATGATTTTGCTGATAATGAACTACTGTTGGAAGAGTGTAAAAGAAGAAGAGTCCAGGCTAAAATTGTAGCCCGGGCCACAGAACCCAGCCAAGCCCGCATCTTAAAACAGATGGGGGCAGATTATGTAATTTTGCCGGAACAAGTGTCTGGTGACTTTTTGGTTTCCCAACTCAGAACCCATTGGCCTAAAGTTCACTTTAATGGGTTAAGCTAAAGAAAGTACAGAGTATTTAGTAGGCAGTATATAGAAAAAACCTAAATACTTTATACTAAATACTGACTACTGTATACTAATTTTATGGCTGATAATTCAGAACCGGTAAAAAAGGGCAGTGCTTTTAAATCCTTTAAAAAATTAATTTTAGTGACTGCACTTTTGGTGGCTGGGGTGTTATTATCACTAGCAGGTTTTGGGATGATAGAATTTAATCCCAATTTGTTTAAATATACCGGGTTTGGGTTGTTAGGATTGGCGTTAGTATATCATTTTTTGTATTAGTGATAAGTGAAATGTAATAAGTAATAAGTAATTAAGTAAAACACAAAAACTTATTACGTTGCCATATTACTTAGTACTTTCACAAAAAGGAGGCGATTTTATGGCAACAGGTCAAGGTTTTTTTAAAGGCGAAAAAAAGAAAAAGAAAAAAGGAGAGGGGATAAGGCCAATCTCAGCCACCCCGGTTTTCACCCCGCCTAGTGTGGTACCCAAGGGGAAGGATAAGTACTGATCGTCTTTAGTAACCAGTCTTCAGTCAGCAGAAATATGCTTGTTTGAGGTCTGATATCTGACGATTGTCTTCTTCTGTGACGGAAGAAAGGTTAAGTTTTTGATAAAGCGTAAAGGAGTCAAAAAAACCGGCTCAACTTACTCTAAATCCTCAAATTTGAAACAGCTCTACTGGCTGCTCGGGGTATTAATTAGTTTACTCATTCTGGCCAAAGTGATCAGCTTTTTTCTGGCCCTTAACCTGCCGATTAGTTTTAAACCGATAGGTCCCGTCTTTAATTGGGACCAAAAATCAACCGTCAACTTAGTTTTTGTCTCAACCAATAAAACCAGTGAGACTGAACAATCACTAGTCAGCTATAACCCCAAAGAGCAAAAAATTACCATCCTGGAGATCTCACCCCAAACTTATGGCGAGTTGCCGCGGGGATATGGGTCATGGAAAATTGGCAGTGTTTATAAATTAGGCCAGGATGAAAATCCCCCCCGGGGTGGAGTGCTTTTAGGTCAATCAATCAGTAAGCTGATTGGACTGCCAATTGATGGCTTAATCATCCTTAAAAAACCTCTGAAAACTGCGGATTTAATGATTAAGATCCATAACAATAAATTGGAGATTTTAAGTTTACTTTCTGCTATCTCCTCTGATTTGACCCCGCTTCAATCAAGCCGCCTAATTTGGAATTTATCTGAGGTTAGGGGGGATAAAGTTGTCTCTTTAAACTTTCTGGAGTCAAATATTACTGATAGTAAGCTGCTGCCTGATTCCTCGCGGGTTTTGGGGGTTAATACAGTCAAACTGGATTTATTTATCCGCGATAACCTATCTGATGGAATAATCTCCCAGGAGAATGAAAGTATCGCCATTTATAATGGAACTACCCATCCTGGGTTAACCCAGGCAGTATCAAGGATGCTTACCAATATGGGGGCCAACGTTATTTTTGCCGCTAATGCCCAAAATCAACTTGAAAAAACACAGATTACTTTTGCCAAAGATGAGAAGAGCTTAACTGCCGCAAGATTGGGGCAAATTTTTGCGCCAAATTGTATGCCAGATAGCTGTCGCAGTGTTGACCCCAAAGTGGCCAACTCCCGGGCCCAAATTAATATTGTCTTAGGGGAAGACTATTATCAGGAGTGGTATCAAAGGTAAGTCTTGACAATTTAGGCTTATAGACTTAGAATCTGCTCAGATATGCCAGTAACTGAAACCCGAAGATATATCCCAGTCCTAGAAATTGGTGAACCAGGCAAATACCAAATCTCCCAGGATCCAAATGAAGAATATTATCGTGGTGGTATGCGCAAGAGTTGGCCAGATGGTTATTATGTACCAGGAGATCCCTTCATTCTACCGACTCGGTTAATTGACTATTTAAATGCTACTTTTCCAGATTTACAAAGAATGAGTTTTAAACCATCAATGTTTATGGAGGGAGCAATCAGCCCAGTTAAGCTTGATTATGCCCCAGCAAAAATAGATTGTAATAAATGGGAGGGAGATGGGGGAGATCTTAAATTAGATGGACACATTACTAGATTTAGTGGAGGTGGAAAATTAAGAGATAAACACCAAGAAAGAGATGATTTTAATTTTCGATTAGAAGATAAGGGAAGTTTAAAAATCGTGAGAAACGAGTTGCAGTTTACCCAGTCTCAACGTCGTAATGGGGTATTTTACGTTACTAATTTTGGCCGTAGAGCAACAGAACAGGTGACAGGTAGCATGGTGGGTTTTGTCGAAATAAGTGGAGATAAATATGGAGAATTGATGGCCTGTGCTTTAGATTTCACCCGAAATTTCTTAAGAGAGCAAAACTATTCGATTTGGAGAAGACCACAAGGCAGTTAAGATCATCCTTTTAAATTTTTTCTTTTACTAGTAAAATCATCCTAAGATGTTGTTCTTTTGGCTAACTATTTTATCAATTGTTTTAGTGCTGTCATTTTTGCTGGCGATGCGATCCCTGAAAAACAGCCAGACCAAAATTAAACCTTCTTCAACTCCTCAGTCGCTTTTTTTAATAAGAAACCCTGATCAAATTACTACTGAGCTGCTGGAAAAACTGCACCAAACCCAGACCAGTCTTAGTTTTGAAAAGCTATTTAAGGGGAGTGAGCAGGCTCTAGTTCTTTTTGGACCTAAGGGTTTGGAGCAGAGGCTGCCGGAATTGGGTTTACTCGAATTGGAAGATTATTTAATTCCTAAAGAGCAAACATTTTCCAATAAAGACCAAACCAAAGTTAACGCTGACCAAGCTTTCGGCTGGCAAATTGCACTTCAGCCGGGAATGGATAAACCAGATTTGTCA
>OBEQ011191405.1_pt1 | contig 18376 bp, 1 predicted proteins | sample 1670901 | NCBI WGS metagenome assembly OBEQ01 (sample SAMEA104232315, study PRJEB22302) | groundwater metagenome | biome: forest; feature: aquifer; material: groundwater | place: USA | collected 2011-08-07 | depth 5.4 m
CCCCTTCGGGGCTCGAAATGACAGTTAAGTAAATTGTTCAAAATGAATCCGTTCCTTCGGAATATTCATTTCGAGCAAAGTCGCTTTGAGCTGTTGGCACATCGGAACAAGTCCGCATCCGTAAAAATCAAGTCCTTCAGTCTTGCCGGCGAAAACTTTTTTCACGATGTCCTGCACGTAGGCGGTTTCTCCTTTCCAGTTCTTCGGGCGGCTGACTGTCGGGATGAAATGAAAATTTTTATACTTTTTTTCAAGTTCGCGCCATTCGTTCTCATACAATACGTCCGTTTCGTAACGATTCCCAAAAATAAGCCAAATGTCCTTTGTGCAACCCTGTTCATAAAGGCGCTGGATCATGCCGCGAAGTGGCGCGACGCCGGTGCCCGTGCCGACGAAAACGAGGTTGTCCTGCCAGGGTTCTCGGATCGTGAACACGCCGTAAGGCACGGACGTATGAATTACGTCCCCTTCTTTCAATCCAAAAAACCAAGTAGAGACATAGCCGCCTTCGACAAGCTTGATGCAAAGCTCGATTTTTTTGGGAAGCGAAGGGGAAGAGGCAATCGAATAAGGTTTTTTATGCGGCTTGCCGTCTTTTTCGAGGTGGACCATCATAAACTGTCCGGCAATGAAGCGCGTATCGGCTTCCTCGGCGTAATCCAGCACAAAATGTTTCACCGTGTCGGTCAAAGAGACGATTTTCGAAACAGTGGCGTCATAAAATCTGGGTTTTTCGGCCATCAAAAACTCCTATTGCATAGACATTGAACCCTAATTATACTGATTTGCCATAAACGGTAAAGAATTAAAAGTGTTTTGGGAGCCGTCCCTCCCGGAGGCTGGCACCGAGGTGTACGCCTCCTGGAGGCTGGCACCGGGATTAAGGAAAATTTGTATTTCCTTCCTTTATCGGGCATAATTTTGATAAATAATGCTAATGTTGTATATAGTTAATTAAACTATGACGCAAAAATCGAGCTATATCCTAAGGTTTGTATCCTTATTATTGATAGGGACTTTTTGTGCTCAAGAGCTTAGTTATGCCGCTCCGGACGGGTTGGCTTTGCCGATGGCACAAAAGCCAATCGATCAACTCTTGAAAGACCCCTCGAGATTCGAAGCCCCTCTTGAATTTTCCTCTTTAAAAGAAATCCATTCCGGGACGAATGGTTCCCTGATTATCTTGATCGAAGATGCTCATTCCAATTTTTCCGGTCAAGAAAATCTTGCCAATGCGCTTGATGCGCTCATGACCAAATATGGCGTGTCATTGGTTTTGTCCGAAGGGGGTTCTGAAGACTGTTCACTGACTTCGTTGAAAAAAATAGCTCCCACCCAAGTATGGAAAAAAATTGCACGAAGCTATTTGAGAGAAGGAAAGATTGCCGGCGAAGAATACTTGAATCTTGTCTCGGATCATCCAATGAAAATCATGGGGCTGGAGGATATTCCACTCTATTTAAAGAGCGTGCAGAACTACGCTAATCTTGCGGACAAGAGACAACTGAATCTGGATTATTTGAAACAGATTCGGTTGGCGCTTGCGAAGCTTAAAAAGAAATATTATCCCACAGAACTTTTGGAATATGAAAAGAGCGCGGAGGCTGGACGGCAGACCGCAGACAGCAGACCACAGACTAAAAACTTTGAAACAAGTTTTAAGGCACTTTTGGAATTGGCGACAGAAAAGAAAGTGGATTTGTCGGAATTTCCGAATGCGATGAAATTGGTTGAATTGCAGCTGAAGGAAAAACTAATTAATTTTGAAGCGGCCAATCTTGAGCAAGCGGCGCTGTTCGATGAAATCTCAAAACGTGGCGGCCAAGAGGATCTAAAGGCCAGGCTTGCCAAGATAAATCAGATGAAAAACTCAAAAATCCCTCAATTTTCCTACTTTGAAAATACTTTGAATATCGCAAAAGAGAAGAGAATCAATCTGAATCAATATCCCAACTGGCAAGCCTACGGAGAATACCTGAAAGATTTTGCAGACCTGGATTTAGATCAGATGTTGGATGAGTTAATGAAGGCGGAGGATAAAGTTTATAAGCAAATATTGGAAAATGGAGAATGGAGAATGGAAAGTTGGAAAGTCCACAACCCAATCCACTCGCCACTTTCCATTCTCCATTCTCCATTTTCCAAGGATGCTCTCCTCATCCGTTCCATCGATCGCTACCTCAGCCTCCTCGAAAGCGCCTACCGCATCCAAATGACCACGAAAGAATTCGAAATGTTCCGTGTGAACGAACCTGATTTTGGCACCGTTCCGTATTTGGCCTTCATTAACCGTAAACTGGCCGAGCAAGGCTATTTTGAAGATTTCATTCCTTACAAAAATTTATTTGAAGAAGGCAAAACTTATCTTGAGAAATTTTATGAATCCGTTGGCGAAAGGGATTTTGCTTTTATTAAGAACGCGGAAAAGTATCTACAAGATACTGATGGGGAGAGTGGAAAGTGGAAAGTGGAGGAGGCCACTCTCCACTCTCCTCGCGCAGCGGTGATGATCGCCGGCGGCTATCACACTCCTCATCTTAAGAAACTCCTGATGGAAAAAGGCTACTCCATTGCGATCCTCACGCCGATCGTCACTTCCGAAACGAACCAATCAAAATACGAAAAAGAACTTTTGGCGCCGGTCAGAAAGGAATTGAAAACGGTTTCGGTGGGGCTGGAAGAACGGCGTTCGAGGGATAAGTCTTTGGCGGCATTGGATAAAGATTTGGTCACAATGACTAAGAAAAAAAGCGATGGAATTCGTGCCGCTGCTACAGGATTGGCTTACATAGAAATAAACCGTGCAACTTTGACTCCTGATGAAGTTCATTTGATCCTTACATCGGTAGAAAAAAACATCGCTTTGGCAAAAGCCATGCTCGGAGAAAATTCCTACAAAGACAAGATCGCCGCGCTTGTAAAGCATTTGGAAAAAATTAGGGCGGAGCTTGATGGTATTTCTAATCAAGCGGTGATTGGTCAAAGTTCAGAGGCCAATGACATAAACTTGGAATTTGAGCGCACTTCAACCCAACCAATTCCATCATCTGGGAAACAAGAATCAAAATTAGCTTTGCCTGAAGCTACGGCGAGAATGGTGGCAAGCGTGAAAGTTAGTTCGGTGCCAGGAGTTCGGAGTTCGGCGAATAAATTCGAAAAAATTTATCGGATCTTGACTTCGAGGGCGCTGATTCTTTTTTCGTGGTTGGGAAGGGTGATTTGGACGGCATCTTTGAGGCTCCGGACATCGACTTCCAAAGAGGATAATCGGTCTTTCACTTCCGTCATATCTTCTCTCAGAGAAGCAGTATCTTCGGCTATTAAGCGGATGTCACCTCTAAATGACTCTATTAGCGCCATTACTTCGTTGTTACTGAAATTCTTTCCTTCGGGCATTTTTAAATCTCCAAAAGAAAGTCTAACGACAAGCTCTTTTTCTGTCAATGGATTTCCAACTGGTGCGCTGGTGCGCTCTTCATCCGGCTCCCGCGCCGCCGTTTCTCCCTCGCCTTGGGAAGCGGATGAGTGGGAGATGGTCCGGGAATTTCCTTTCGATAGGATTGTATCGGATTATGGAGAGCTTTTGCGCACATTTCGTCTGGATCAAGGCATCAAGAGGGCAAAAGAAAAAGCATCATTGTCGCAAGGCCTGACTTCTCAATTGGAGCGGCTCATTTATGAAGGACAGACGCCTGCCTGGAATGCGGCTTATTATTCCGTCAATGGAATTAAAAATGATGATCCGAAAGAAATTGAAATAGAGCGTCAGGCACAAAAAGCCATAGAGCGGCGCAAGAATGCAGCGACACATTTAATCCATCTTCGGAAAATCACAAATGCGAAATGGGAAGAAGTTCAAGCAAGCAACGTAAACGCAGTGATTCGTATCACGGGTGAAGCCCTGAAGAGCATCGAAGGTTTTCCGTTTGTCGAAGATTTTGAAAATGAAACATTTGAGTCTATCAACGAAATCATCGAATTTGTCGATTACTACGTGAAAAATAACCCACCCATGAGCCAGATTGCAAAAGATACCGGATACTCCTTAAAACAGTTGCGCGCCAATGAAATGGCCGACGAAGAAGCCATTTTAAAAAATTCCTTGGAACGGCTTTTAGGACATCTAAAGACGCTTTCTCAATATGGAAGCGGTGAAGGAGAAGCCTTGGTGTTTCTTGATTTTGATGATTTCAACCAACCGAGACTTGCCGGAAGTAAACTGCCTTTTGGGGTTCTCCCGCAAGTCGACTTAGCGATCGGTCATGTGAAGGAAGCGGCGCAGGGGATTAAAAGTCTTTCCGGCTCCCGCGCGGCGCAGGAGAACCAGGAAAATGAGAAAACAATAGCCAAGTTTGATGCCATTTGGGATATCTTGGTTCCCGTGAGCTTTTTACTTCAAAATCTGTCTGCCGAACTTATTGATGATCCAGACATTGCTTATTTAAAGGAACTTAGTTTTTCTCAAACTCGCGGAGCATGGAATGGGGTAAAGTTTGGGGATGTTTATTTGGCAAGAAGTTACGGTTTGGGCATGCCTATTGATGTTATCGGAGACGATGGGGAATTTCGTATCCAAGTGAAAGATTCTCAAACTATTTTATTTATCACTCCACGGGCAACTTATTTGATAAAGACTCAAAAAACTCAAGGAGAAAAATATGAGCGATACGATTTTGAAATAACCCCGGGCGCCAACCCTGTCTGGAAAGCCAGTTACTTCAAGGATCCTTATGGACGTGCTGAAGCCCGGTTGATCCCGGAACAAGGCGGCAACAGGCTTTTAGTCGGCCATCTCGTGAGGCATAGGGGTTCGTTTGGTGGGCCCCTTACTCTTGATCAGGGTGAAGAATTAATCAACGTTCATTATGACTCAGAAAAGCAGGCATTGCAGTTTTCCTTTAGAGATCGGGCCTCAAAAACTACAACTTATATTTTTTATTCCGATGACGACCAAGAAAAGCTCATGGAAGTGGAAAATGCCGATGGTCACAGCACGCAATTTTTGATGAATGGGACGTTGGCCAAACTTGCGGCGAATATCTTGCTCTCGGCCGACAAAAAAGGAGCCATGACAGTCCCGTGGACTGTTAATGCCGATGCGCAGGGCATTGCGGTTTCATCAGCGGATGGCACTGTGCTGGTTTGGGCCAAGGCATCCTATGCAATGGACAGTCGCATCCGAGTAATTCCCGAACATCTGGTAGCTATTATCAACATTTCGGGACGGGAATATTATGTGACCCCTCTTGGCTCGTTTGCGACGGTCGAAGAGGCCATTCGGTCTTCGGAAGAACATTTTGGTCATTTTATGACTCGCGAAGAAATAGACAAGCGAATCAATCCGATTGCTGACCAATTTCCAAAAAAAGAACGGCCATGGCTGGGGTTCGGGGTCGATAAGACCGAGCCGGTTTTGGGAGTCAGCGTTCATGGCGTAGACCATTTTTATCCGAACGTGACGCACTTCGCGATGACCCTCACAGAGGACCGCCAACCGGTTCTATATATCCGCCGTTTGAATCCCGAGCACGGGTATGAACCCGAATTTGTGCGAATCACGGAAAAAAACGGCATTCAAGAAGATTCGACGATTGCCGAAGACGCGATTAAACTTTTATCTGAAGACTTTCAGAAGGAGATCGGATTCGAAAGAACTTTTTATAAAAACTCCATGGAAAAAATAACCGAAAAACTGCGGTTGGAGGTTGTGGGTAATAAATTCGATGTTTCTTACGGTGAAGACAACCAGGGCCCTGTGATTCGAATTGGAAGTTCCGGTGGAACGCCGGTAGATTTCAGAAATGTCGAATCGGCAGTTTTCATGGACGGGTCGGGATCTATCCCTGATGAAAAACCCGGAACATTTGCGGCTATTTATCTTTCGTTTGCCGATCGCGCAGAAAAATATATTTTATTCAGAAATCAGCAAAATATTGAAATTAGAAAAGTCGATGACGTCGAGGATTTGGAAGATGAGATAAAGACGCCAATTTCGGTCGGCATAAAGAGAGATTACACACGATTTCTAGGTTTACCGGCGCTTACATACATAAATACAAACGGCCACCGCGAAGAAAAACTCATTAAACCTGTTTCTCGGGTGGTGCTAAGCGAAGAAGATAAATCAATGCTTCACACAGAACTTGAAAGATCATCGGGCGACGTGGCCGTGAATCTTCTTATAGGCACTCATAATTACTATAAGACGAAATTCGATGGAACCAATTTTGAAGAGAATTTCAAAGAGGTTGTGCGATTCATCGAAGAACATCTTTTAACGAACACAATCCAAATAGAGTCTCATCCGAACCTGCATTTCATGCGTGTCACATCTTCCGGCTCCCGCGCGGCGGTTCAAAGCGGATCGCAGACTACAGGTGTCGGATTGCCAAGATCGACAGGAATTTATAACGCACCTAATACTATTGAAACCCATGGTCGTGGCACGGCTGTAAAAACAGTGGATGGCTCGGCGTACCAGGGGAACGAAAACCTTATTTCAAACTGGATAAGATTAGGGACGCATGTTTATGAAAGTTTTGGGATGAGTTCTGAAAACTACCGAGCGACATATCCGACACCACTTCGATTCATGGACTATATAAAAAAGTTCTCAGAAAAACACGAAGGCTTTTTCTACCCCTGGAAAGTGGCGATGGTTAGGGGGGAGATTCCAGTTGGAGAAGTCGTAGACCATATCGCTGAGGATGAATTGTTTGTGTCGATAGAAGGAAGAGAGCACGAAGACGATATGAACAACCACGGTTTAGCGCCCGTATTCACGCCTGCCAAAATTATTGCAAGAATCATATCTAGAGCGAAGATTCTCAAAGCGGGTAGAGACGAAATTCAAAGATTGGGTTTCTCTAGTGAAGACCCTGAATTGGAACGCTTATTTAATTTTTTACATAAAATAGATCCATGGTTATCCCCTACAAAAACTATCGAGTTTTTACAAAGGATTTCTCAAAAACCAATGCCCAGGTGGTTTAAAAACATCATAAAAAAGTTAACGGATCGACTAGATAAATATGCATTTGAAAAAATCATCCAAAAACAAATTTATGAATTTGCCGACCAACGGGATAAACGGACAGGTAATATCACCACAAACTTAGCCAGAAAGAATTTCCTAGGTTTTTTGTGGCAGCTTTTGAAATTTAATTCATTGGGTTGGTCTGATAACAAAAATTCTTTGGAGAGAGGTCTTGATATATTTGTTAATGCTGCTAAATCACCTGCTTTAAAGCAGTCCCGTGCGGAGAAAGCTGAAAAAATAAAAGCGGCAACAGTTAGTCTTGGCATCTTAGCCGAACCTCTTTCGAGCCAAGAAGTTGAGCGGCTTGCTTCTAAAACATTTGAGAGGCTTTTTAACGCTCCATCAGGACAAACCGTCATTCACTATTTACACGATTCAAATCCTAGTAATCGCTCAGCAGCTTCCCGAGTTCTTGGCGAAATGGGGGGCGGAGAGGGTGTTGTTTCGAGTCTTAGCGATGTATTGATGAAAGACCTAGATAGAGAAACTCGTTATTATGCCGCCGAAGCTCTAGGAAAAATAGACGATCCTAATGCTGAAAGCGCACTGATAGAAGCTCTCCAGGATAGTGACAAAAATGTCAGAAAATCGACGATTAAAGCTCTTAAAAGCAAGGGTTCTTCAAAGGCATTTTCAGCTCTTTTAGGGCTGTTAATCAGCGAAGACGAAATTCCCGATAATCGTGAGTTAGCGGCAGATGTTTTGGGGATTATTGGTGATCTAAGTATTGTGGATATTCTTAATAGAATTCGTGCCAATCCCGAAACTTCATCGGAGCTCTGGGGACATATTAATTCCGCTGTCAGGACCATTAAACAAAGAAATGTCCAAAACGGTACACTGGCCCAAGCCGGCGCCCGCAAGGTCGACAAGATCGGAGCCCGGACGTCGGCCGCTATCACGCGGGAGAATATTGTGGCCCGCTTACGCCAAATAGTCCTTGATTTTCAGCAGTATGAAAAAAATGGGGAATCCTCGACAATTCTTGCCGCGGCGACATTGATTCGTAGGGCGACAACGGACCGATTTAAGGAAGCGCGAGAGTTCATCGAGAGAACGGAAAAACGTTTGGCTGAGAAACCCGAGCAGCCTGATCATTTCAACATTCAGCTTGCTTCACAAGAAGGTCTTGAGAGTCAACTTCGTTTCATCGTGCCTTATATGGTTTCCGGACCGGAAACACGGTATGTCAGAAAGCTGGCTTATCAGGCGATGTTTGATTTGATTGAGGCCGAAGTCGTGCCCAGGTCCAGTGAGGAACAAACTCAAACTTTGAACCGTCTTTTGGAATATACAAACGAGCTGTTTCCCGATAATCTCGAAAAAAATCAAAGCTTGGCCGAAATCATTAGGATCTTTTTGAACGACATTTCTTCAAAAGACCAGGATGAACTGATTCGCTATCTTCCCTCAGAAGCGCTTGATGGCAAAGAATTTCTCGAAAAAATCGTTCTGACGCCGGACTCACTCTACCGGCGCGTGATTCGCGGAATGCCGGTGGAGGCGGTTGAAATGATCGTCCAGTTCGGCAAGCTCATTAATTTTGATCGTAATGATGCTTTTGATTCTGTCAAAAATATGGGTGATTTCCAGGGCGCAAACGCGGAAAAAGGCCGAGAGAAAGGACGAGAAGTCGTTTTGCTGATGCGCGTGCCCGAATGGCAAATCGGCATTTCGGGATCATACGCACTCGGTCTGCACGCGATTGACCTGAGTGAAACGGTTTCGGACGAGTATCGCCTCGATCTCGAGCGCCGCATCGAGCAGGCCAGGAAACGAGGGGAACCTTCGGCGGCCTCCATGGAATCTTTTTTGAACCGGCTTTCAAATCCAAGAAGCAGAATCGCTACGTTAGATGCAAAGTACGTCCTCTGGGAAGAATCACTGAAGGTGAACAGAGAAAGGTCCAACGACGCGACTCGGTTTGAAGTGGTGAAGTCGGTTCTTGTTGAAGGAAAGAATAAATACAGTTTGACTGGCGCTAGCTCCGCCGCACGGTTATCCGCAAAAGAGGCTTTGCTGGCAGACGACGTTGCGTTTCTTACTTTGCAAGATACGAGAAGGGATTTTTACGAGGACACTCCGAAAGACAAAAAAGAAAGAGGTATCGCAAGCATTAACATTGCCGGATATCAATTGAATGTTGCTCAAAACATTCAGGAAGCGCCGAAGAACGATGAATTTTATCCGCTTTCTGGCGAACTTCACAGGATGGTTCAAAAGGTAACGGCTCTTGAGAATCTAGCTCAAAAAGCCATCAATGTTCAGGATTCAGATCTAAAAATTCAAATTAGAGACGATCGCCTGCCCGAGATTGTCAGATTTCTCAATAGCCTTAAGCAGAATGAAAAATTTGGTGAGTATAAAGATTTATTAGCAGAGTTAGAAGCGAGAATCGAAATCGTTCGAAATCAAGTTGCCGGCGCGCGTACCGCGGTGGCGAATTCGCCAAATCCTTCCGAGTTTCGTTTTGATGAATTAGCAGCCAATAACGATAAGGAGAAAATCTCCGATTTTCTCAATAAAGAATGGTTTGGCGGTACGTCACTTGAACACCGAGTCGAATTTGAAGCAACCGAAATCGAACCTAGAGGTATCAACGGAAATTTAAGATTTGCCGATCATCCTGACATCGCTGAATTTTGGATAGCCTTGGGGCCGGAGTTCATAGCCGAAGATGCTGGTTTGGTCCAATGGGTCGGTATCAAACTTGCCAATAATAAAATTCGGAACTCCTTAGGCACTCAAATTTTAATGATTGTCCTCCATTGGATGCATAAACAAGGTTTCAAAGAAGCATTTTTTCCTTTCGAACATGAAAAAAGTCAGTCTTATTTTGAGGATCTTTTCAAAAAAAATTCCATAAATCCCGATCAAAACCCGTTTATTTCAAGGGATGGAGGAATTTTTGTGCAGTTAAATTTGATTAATTTCGATCGTTATTTTGAAGATGCGCAACTGACCAGAGTTCCATCGGGCGCCCGCTTATCGGAAGTGAAATGGCGCGAAGCAATCCGGCAGGGCGGAACTCTGTATGGCAAGGAAAAATTGCAAGAGAACCTTGGAAAATTCGATCCTACAAATCCTTGGGATGAAAACCACCTGAAGTTTATCCGGCAAATGCTTGAACTAATGCCTCCCGAGTTTAAATTGATTTTATTCGACAGCCACAAACTCTTTCTCAAATTTATCAGCGGCGCAAGTCCGCAGTCGGGGGAACATGTTCTGGCTGTGGCAGTGCCTATCGACGGTGCCGTAATCTCTTCACGTGAAGAGTTGGGAGCGGGTAATTTAGCGCATGAGATGATTCACGTTCTGCAGCGAAAGATTTGGCGAGATGATCTTTGGGGCACTGTCTATAAAATCGTGACGGTAGATAGAAACAAAGAGATCGCAGAAATTTTTGACAAAATTTTCGTTTTATTCGATCGGATGAATATGAAGCCCATCGAAGAAAAATCGAACGAACTGGGTGCTTATTTTTATCAGGCGATGCTATACCACGAATGGGGAATAGCCGAACAAATCATCCGCGACTCTAAAAGCGAGGAGACAAAAGAATTGCGCTCTCTCTTTGATCGTTTGGTCAGAATTCTGGCGGAGGAAAAGGATGGCACGACGGATGATGTAAACTCGATCTTCGCCGACTATTATAAAGAATTGAGCGGCGGGATTCCTTTGTTCTTTTTGGGAGGTTCTGCGGCACAGGGATTACAAAAGCTTTCCGCCGCGCGCGTGGCGGAAGCAATGGATACGTCGAGCACGATTGAAGACCCTCGAACAAATTTTCTTTTTAGTCGTCACAATTTGGACGAGAAGGAAGCGGCGTTGATATCCGCAATCGAAGCAAAAACCACGCCCAATAAGCGGCATTTTATGGACTCATGGTTGAGTAATCTTGTGGATCAGGGTATTCGAGGTGAACAAAATTTATCGAAGATCCTGGACATCGTCGAGGATGCGGGTCCGGAAAATGCGGAGAACGCTGTTTACGCGCTCAGAATTTATTTTGGAGACACAACGGCTTCTACCGAAGAAAACTCTCTGGAACTTGCGATGTTTGCAATTCTTGCTGCCGATCTGAAAAATGAATTCGATGAAGCCGCCAGATCGATCGCCCGTGAAATGAAAAAAATTCCTGATTTTGACCAGCGTCTTCAAGTCTGGAAGAATCTTGCGGAGTTTGTGCATTACTTTCCATTAAATTTTGATTATGCTTGGACCCATGCGCTGGGCCCAGATCAAAACAAAATTCTCGCGGACAAAGTTCGGCTGTCTGAAATTTTTAAATCGGAGGCTGCTTATTCTGAAAAAAGAAAACTTATTTTCGAAACGCTCGATCTTTTATTTGAAAGAGTCTGGGAGGGCGGGTTACGCGGCCAGGAACTTATCGACACCGTGATCGCTGAAACACAAGTTTTAAAAAATGGCGTAGTGACGCTTGAGGATATTGAACGTTTTATTCAAGAATCGGGCTTTGCTACGCTGAATTATTGGCTACCGGGTTTTCACGAACGCACTTCGAATCAAAGAATAAAAAAAGGAGAAGCTCTGAAGTATTTAGAAGGAAATTCGGACGGTTCCGCGAGCCGCGAGATCAGTAAGATAGCGCAGAAAAAAAGGTATGGAAAATCACGTTCGCAAATCCTCGATGCGCTGATGTTTGCACTGACATTGGAAAGCATGAAACACCCGGACTTTGAGAAATTGTGGCTCGAGGCAGAGCGTCAAGAGGAATTGAAAGCAAGAGAATTAGAAAGACAGAGCCGACAGAAGGAACTTTCGGCAGACCGAGAAAACAATGCCAAAAAAGAATCAGCCGAGAAAAATGCGAGGTCGATTCGGACGGTGTATCGAGAAAAAGAATATATTAAGGAAGATCGGGTTGAAGAATCTCTCACGATTTCCGATAGAACTCCAACGCTTTTTTTTGAAAGGACTCCAGCCGAGCCGACGACTGTTTTATCTACGGGCACTTCGGGTGCCTCGGCAGATCTAGCTGCTACTAGAGAAGAGACAAAAATCGTTATTGTCACGCCCGGTCGTCCCGCTAAGTATTATTCCGACGAAATAAATAAAGCCATTGCAGCAATGGACGCTGTGGGGGAAGTTTCCGCTAAGACCGGCGTTTTTCTTTCGCTTGTTTGGCCTAAGTTTCTTGTTGCTTTGGCAGATGGCGCTTTAAATGAGGACATTGAGGACATTCGCGGCAAAGTTCTCGCGGCCGTTAAGCCCTTAAACAATAATGAATTTACAGAGCAGATCCATATTATCCTAAACAACTGTGGTGATATCGAAGCCAATCACGAAAATATTGAATCTGCCGCGCAAAAAATCCGTGAATTGCCGTCCCTTCATTTCCAAGACCATTATCTGACGATCGAGATCATTGTCCGTGATGAAAAAAGATTTCTATCGAGCGCTGCTTATGAGATCGATGAGATAACGCCCGACGATATTCTTTATCTCGGCCGTCGTATTGATCGTCTCAATCATGAATTAAAGGGCCTTGGTTTTACCTTTTTGGGAGATAAATACGGCGTGGTCGTCAAAGAAAATATTGACCGACATACTTACGCTTTCCTTCTGCCTCATCTGGTGAACAGGCGGTTTTCTTCCGGACGCTTGCATCCGATCAATTACACGATTCGCCGCGCGCTGCGCCTCGATAATCCCAATTTTGCCGAGACAAAGGAGAAAATTTTAGAAATTTTGAAAAAACGTTATCGTTCCACCGCCATTCATGAACGACGTCATAAGAAAGATGAGCTTGAAAAGATTTTCGACGAGCTGAATTTCATCGACAAGCGCGTCTCTATGGAAACAACGGCGTATCTCTCCAGCATCGTCGACGGCGACACGCCTTACACGGATCTTGTCGAGGTGGCCACGCTTTACCTTTGGTACGCTTCGGGAGGCGGCTATGAAAATGATCCGTTCGGATTTTACGAGAAGGCAACGCGGAATATTCTCTTGGGTTATGCGCGGTTATTGGGCTTTGGCTTGGATGAGAAATCATTAAAAGAAGACGCTTACAATCAAGTAAATCGAATTCTCGAAACTATTTTGGGCCGGTGGGACGAAGCTGAATTAAAACGAAATTCTGCATTAATCCGCGAAGAATTTTTGAATTGGAAAACATCCGAAATAGCTGAAAAATATGCCCCACGCCTTGTGCCGACAACGCCGGAACCTGAACCGAAATCCAAAGAGGAAACGTCTTTAAAAACTGAAGAAGAAACTGCAAAACCCGAAAAACTTCCATCCGTTCCTTGGTTTAGAAATAGGGAAGAAATTTCTAAAAAAATTGATGATGTCGTTGACAACGCGTTCACGGCGATTTTGATAGCGACAGGTATTTTACTTCTTAGTTTTGTTCTGACGAAAATAGTAACTGAAATCGTTCATGGGATTTTCCCCGCTACAAAAAAAGCCGTGGCATCTAAGACGATTAAAGAAACCGACCGGAAACCCGAAGCCTTGCATAAAATTCATGAAGTGAAGTCGGGGGATAGCTACTGGACAATTAGCCAACAGGCTTACGCCGGAGATCGCCAAGCCTATCTCTTCTTGTCATGGATCCATAACAATAAAATGCTCAAACCCGGCATGATTCTTATTCTGCCTCCAAACCCCGAAGCGCTTCACCGACGAGCACGAGAGAAGACGGCAGGGTTAAAGAATGGTCAAAAAGAATTCAACAAATTTGTCCGCCGGTTGAATGCCAACGCCCGCGTCGCAGAAACTCAAGCGGAAATCGGTGATGGAGCGCAAGGGGACATTTCTTTGGCTAAGGTCGGCGCCCGCGCGGCGCTTGCGTCGATAGATGAGCAAAGAAAGCTGGCGGATGAATCTTATTATCGGAGGACAGAGGCGGGCCAATCTTGGGAAAATGCCAAAAAGGCCCTTGAACAAAGAAATCGCGAATATGAACACATTGCAAATTCTACTCCTTTATCTTCGATGACTCGAAGAGGGATGTTTGGGTTTTTCGGCGGAATCATCCAATCCAACAATACTGCTTTTAAGGAAATAGAAAAAGAAAAAGAGACTAAGCCTTCCGGTTTTTGGAACCTTTCCCGCAGGAGATTTTCGTCCACTTTATTGACAGGAGGGGTCGCTGCCTGGCTTTTTCTTTCCAATGCTCAGAAAACGCTAGGTCAAAAACCCACACAGCCTGCCGCTACAACTTCTATAAAGATTGACGACAAGGCCATTGCCGAAACGGCTGCTTCCTTGGCCGGCAATACCATTCATCATCCTAATAAGCTGCTTTCTTATAGCAGCGAAGTCGGCCCGCTCAGCTATGAACCTCCCGCAGATCCTAAAGGTTTTTGGGGAGCCTTCCACAAAGCCGAATGGGGAACGCTTGAATATGTGAAAGAATTGATCGAACGGCTTATTGTCCATTATGGGGTGGATATTTATGACGGGGCGGTATGGCAAATGGCCATGGCGATGACCGGACGCATGGACCTTGCCGATGCTTGGACAGACATTTTAGCAAGAGGAAAATGGGGGGAGACTCATACGGTCGAGGCTGAAGAAGGATTTAGCCATAACGGACAAAAATTGGACAGAAAAAAGAGTTTCTTTTTCAGAATTATTTCGCCGCTCTATCTTTTGTGGGATCCTAAGCTTTCCGACGCCTCGAAAGAAGAGGCAACAAAAGCTCCTCCCGAATTTCCGCCGGATCCCGCTAATTATAATCCGGATAAGATTCGTCACGCCGACTGGCGCGCGGTTTTGGGCGAGAACGCCTGGGCTGCCTTTCTCGGTCCCTTGCAGACGGCGTTTATCAAATACAAAGGCGCCATTCCTTTGGATTCAAAAGAAATCAAGCTCGCGCTCAACAAGCTGGAGGCCGTCGAGGCAATGCAAGGCAAATCCGGCGTGATTTATTATGCGGCGACTTCCAAGGAATGGAGAAATCGTTGGAGCTTTTCCATGGAGAACAATTTCTCGATCTATGCCGCGCTTGGCACGCTTTTGGATACTTTAAAGCAAGGCCAAAATGAGGATATTTATCCCAAGGAATTGAATGAAGAAATCAAGTCTTCAATCCAAAAGATAGAAAACATCCTGCGGAAGCAGGAAGAATTTTTTGTCAAAGCCTTTGACCACAAGCGAAATATATTCTATCAAGGCGGCCTCGCCAACGATGATACCGGTGAAGTCGTTTTCGACGAGGTGCTGGCAGTGGACGTTGTTTCTTGGGGCTTTTCAGTGCTTATAACGAGAAAAGGACTTCAATGGGTGATCGATAACATTGGGCAGGGAGATAAAGAAATTGTTGAAAAGGCCTGGGATTTTATTAAAAAAGAAGCCGGTTATGAAGAAGGCGGAAAATATGCCGGCGGCGTCGGCTTCACGAAGCAAAACGATATTTTGTCTTCCGAGTGGTCTTTGGGGATGGCTCAAATGCTTCTTGTTGCGGGTGAAGCGCATAAACAAATGAAACTCAAGCCAAAGACAGATTTTCAAAAAGAAGCCGATACCATCATTGAGTCCGTCGATAAAAGACTCAGAAAAGCAAAGGGTTTGTATTGGTATGTGAATAAGAGAGTTTACATCCCGTTCGGCTGGTGGGGAAACACGCTGGGGAGCACGGCCGGGAGCGCGTGGAGAATATTTCTTCATAAAAACTTCGTTCCTTGGGTGCTTGGAGGCAAATGGAAACCCGGCCTTGAAAACGAAGCTGTTTCGAAAAGGGTTCCAGACCTTCAAAAAGAAGAAGTGATTTGGACCATGAAAAAACAGGGTGATCGCAAAGCAAGCGATGACTATCCTAACGGGCAAGCCAGTGTTTACGTTAAAATACCGAACGGCAGGCATTTGAAGGCTGGGACAACTATTCGTATTCATATTGAATTTGAAAAACCCTACCTTGAATCCCGGACTGTGGCTGTCACACTTTTACCGCCATATTCTTCCGATTATAAAAAAGCCGCCCAGCTTTATATTTTGAATGATGCTGTTTCTAAAAGATTCATTGATATCAAAATAGAAAAAGACGTGGATATTGACATTATTCTTTTTGACATCGGCACGAAACGTTCTGGCATCGGAAATGAGCCGTCCCTTGTGACGCTGGGCGACGAACATAACAACGTTTATGATCCCCGTCCGGACATTTATTCGGTCACCGAAATCGTTCCTTCCGGCGCCCGCACGACGACGCAAGAATTTATTGATTTTGTTGAGGCCAACAAGAAACCTATAAATTATAGCTCGTTTGACTCTCCCATTATATTCGTAGGCGAAGATCATAAAACAGATTCACATCGGTTGGAAGCGCAGGCCATATTGTCCGGGACAAAATCCGATGTGCTGGCTTTAGAGGCGTTACCTGCTTCAGAAAATCAATATATTTCAGATTTTTTAGACAATAAAAACGATGGCAATTTAATTTTAACTTATCTCAAACAACGTATGGGAAATAATGCGGATTCTTACATAGCGTTAATTGAATATGCCAAAGCGAATCATATTTTCGTAATTGGTTTAGAACTCGGATCTTTTACCGATCTATCCTCGGTGCAATCCAAGGCTCTTGAGGCTGAATATTGGAATTATAGAAATGAGTCTTGGGCTAATTCTGTAAGGAAATTTCAGGCTTCACATCCAGGTAAAAGGATCCTTGCTATTGTTGGAGCTAGTCATTTGAACCCAAACATCTCTTCTCCATATTCAGTCGATTCATATTTTTCTACGGGACAGATCTTTGCTACTCAGCTTTCCATGACACTCATTTTGTCCGAGACATTTAACGAAACGCCCGAAGATGCCAATTATGTTCGAGGTTACCCGAAAGCCGCATTTTCACTAACTTCCATTAGCGACAAATTGAGATACTACAACTTGGAACAGAAAGCTACGAACTATATGGTTCCGTTGGATGGCAAATGGTACGTAGTGAAACATACGGCCGCCGCCCGCGTGGCCACGAAACCTTGGAATAGCCCATTATTTCCTAATTATACTTCTGAAATTAAACGAATCTTGAGAACAAGTTTGTCTGAAATAAACGATCTTTATAGAGGAGCCGTCAAGTTGGCTGCGTATAGTCCTAATAGTTCTTTGGCGGTTAATTTAGCAATGCCATATTCTGACGTGGATCACCTGATAATTTTACACACATTCAAAGACGAAAAATTACTCAAACTTGCAAAAAGAAAATTGGAGAGTGATTTACGTGACAATAATATTTCAGTGGAAGAAGGGCCCATCGGAGAATTTATTTGGATAGGTTTGGATGAAATAAAGGATTTAAAAAATAACGTTGCTGATCAACAGCTTTTAAGAAATATCTCTTTGGCTATTCACCAATATGAAAGAATTTTTAAAAATATTTCTGAAGAGCAATTGCCAGATGTTCCCATTGCCCCGATACCGGGTGGTCTCCATAACGATCAGAAAATAGAAGTTCGTCGCAGATTGTTTTCGATGTGGCCATCCATGACTGAAGATTTGAAAAAAGCGGTTTGGAAGATACATATGACCACTGGCCAGCGATTCCCAAGTGAGAATGTTTTGGATCCAGTTTATATTGATATGAATGAAGGCAATTTGACGGAATTGAAACGATTAGGGCTGATCAGTGGCGGAGAGCGAGGAAGATACACAGCCGATTGGGTGGCAAGAGGATTTTTATCCAGAGAATCCAATGCTTCAACTGATTCAACTTTGACGCAGCCAAGCTCTGTTCAAACTCCAAAATCAACCTCAGCCTTAACCATTTCTCGTCCCCCTCAGGGGCTTTCAGGGAGCATTCTTATCACCTCAGAGAATAATGGATTAAGATATGTTTTTGATGTTGATCAGTTGAAAATAAATATCTTTTCCAAGGGCGGCTTACCGGTGGGGGGCGCTTCGGAAGGTTTCATTAAAGCCATATTAGTAAGTGAAGATCCGAAAATTTTTGAATTATTGAATGCGGAAGTCCGGAAGTTCCTAGAAAGTCAAGGCGCCCGCGTGGCGGCGGATAAGGCTAGCCACTGCGTCACGGGAGACACGCTTTTGCCGATAGTCAGGATCGCGGATCATGGATCGCGGATCGCGGAAGAGAAAAAAATCATTGATGTCAAACCAGACGACCTCGTCCTCTCCCTAAACGAAGACACCCAAACCATCGAACCCCACCGAATCAAAGGTCTCTTGGATATGGGAATAAAACCTGTTTTTAAATTGACCACGGCCTCCGGAAGATCGATTAAAACAACCGCGAATCATCCCTATTACAGAAAGGTCCCAGGTAAAACGTCATCCCTGAAATGTTACAACCTGTCATCCCCGCAATCATTAAGCGGGGATCCAGACACGTCTCTGGATTCCCGC
>OBEQ011394861.1_pt1 | contig 18372 bp, 15 predicted proteins | sample 1670901 | NCBI WGS metagenome assembly OBEQ01 (sample SAMEA104232315, study PRJEB22302) | groundwater metagenome | biome: forest; feature: aquifer; material: groundwater | place: USA | collected 2011-08-07 | depth 5.4 m
AATCTGGGCGCTCATCTGCCCCATGCGGCGTTTGTTGATGGGGTTGTCGAGGCGCCGCGCGCCGCTGGGATATTGCTTCGCCGCCTCAACGCTCGCAATCTCATAGGCGCCGGAGCCGATGCCCAGATAGGCCGCGGCATAGGTCAGCGCCACCACCGGCATCATCACCGCGCCAAGCGCCTTGCCGCCTTCATGTTCGTTGCCCAGACGGTTTTCCTTGGGCACGTCACCGGTGAAATATACCGGCGAACTGCCATTGCCGCGCATGCCGACGCCGTTCCATTCGCCGTCTTTTTTCCATTCGATTTTATCACGCTCGACAATCATCGGCGTCAGCGCACCCTTGGGGGCGTCCGCGCCGGCCTGCACCATCAGGAAATAATGCGTCGCCTCGCCCGCCGACGTCACATAGGATTTGCGCACCCCGCCCAGCCGGTAACTGTCCGCGAGGATTTCGGCGGCCGAAAACGAACCCGCCGGGTGCCAGTCGTCGCCCTGTTTACCGCTGGTCTCTCCGCCCGCCACCGTGTACAGCGCCTCGCCCCGCGCCAGCGGTTTGACAAACTTCTCCACCTGCTCGGGCGTGTGCACTCTGGCGATCATTTCGCTCGCCTCGATATGCATCTTGTAGCACATGGCCGTGGATGGGCAGCTTTTCGCCAGCTCCTCGACCACCAGTACAGTGGACAGCAGATCGGCCCCGCCGCCGCCATACTCCTTCGATACGCGCATGCCGAACAAACCGGCGTCCCGCAGCGCATTCATGCCGTCACGCGGATACTGCCCGCTGCGGTCCACTTCCGCCGCGCGCGGCGCCAGCACCGATTTTCCGGCGGATTTGGCTTTCTCAAGCCAGGCGCCCTGTTCGTCCGATAATGTGATCAACATTGCTTCCCCTCCATTTTTCGCCTTCCAGGCGGCGTTGTGATCTGACAATTTCCATCTCGCATTCAGGTTTAGCATAATGCTAGTATTATTTGAAAATGCTTTGTGGGAAAAACCAGAAACCGGAGGAAGGCATGACCAAAGCCAATTGCTGGGGCGACGATGCGGAATATGACTATGAGAACATCGTCAATGAGTTGAACCGTTATCTGCGGCTGAAGGCGACGCCCATCGGCATGAAGCGCTTCAGGACCGTCGCGGAAATGGAGGCGGTGCCGCGTATAAAACGGCCTGATCCGCGCGAGAAAATGGCCACCGACCAGATCGTCGGGCAGTGCCGGTGGATCGGCTGGACCATCGGCGTCACGATGGACAATCTGATGGGCGCGCAGTGCGGCGCGGTAATCGGGCTGCATCCGCGCGACAAGGAATGGCTGAGCGGCGATCGCATGAACGGCGTATGGTATGCCAGTCTGGAAGATGCTGCTGCGCATCAGGCGGCGATGAGTTGCGCCTCATATGGCGAATATGAGGCGATGGCGGTGTCCCCGCTCACTTCCGGCCGTCTCGATAATCCGGATATCTGCCTGATTTACGCCACGCCCGGGCAGATGATCACCTTCATCAACGGCCTGCAATATAGCGCCTATAAAAAGCTCAGCTTTTCCTGTGTGGGCGAAAGCGCATGCGCCGATTCCTGGGGCAATGCGCTGGCGACCGGGGAACCTTCAGTGTCGATTCCGTGTTATGCCGAACGCAAATTTGGCGGGGTGCAGGATGACGAGCTATTGGTCGCCCTGCCGCCCAGCTTTCTGCCGAAAGTCGTGGAAGGTCTGGCGGCGCTGAACAAGAACGGATTGCGTTATCCCATTCCCAATCACGGCATCCAGAAATCACCGCTGGACAGTATTCAGAAAAGCTACGGAAGCTGATACGCATAGGGGGCTGATGCTCCCGGTATCTCCATACCCTGCGCCGCGCGTTACAGAACGGCGATCGGCCGGACGGGGCTGGCGGTTGCGCCGGTGAATTTCACGGGCAGCATGATAAAGCAGAACGTCATCACGTTTTCACGCATCAGTTCATCCAGCACCAGATTTTCAATCAGATGAACACCCGCCTCGACCAGCGTGTGCTGGTGTACTGGCAGCATCACGCCTTTTTCAGGATAGGGCGTGACCTCGACCGCCATATTGTCGCAGCCAATGACCGAAACTTTCTGTTCCGTCAGCCACTGCGCTGCCTCGACGTCGATACCGGGTTCGGAGGAAATGTACTTCTGGTTGTCCTTCATGAAAAAGCGGTTATAACCGGTGCGCACCGTCACCACGTCCCCCGGTGCGATCTCTACCTTCGCCTTGTTCAGCGCATTTTTCAGGTCTTTGACAGAAACCACCCGTCCGCCATCCAGATATTCGCCATCGTCCAGGCCGGCGACATTGATGCATATGCCGCGTGAAATCAGCGGCGGCATCTGTTCGATGCCCAGCTTTTGCAAACCGAAATTATTGGTCATCTCGCTGACGCGGTAGCCGCCATACATTTCGTCCGCGATAGTGACATGGCCCAGCGCATCGACATGGGTGCCGGTATGCATACACAGTTCCACCCGCTCGGTATAGGCGCCCAGCTGATTGGTGATCGCGTGCTTGCCGCCCATGCGCAGCAGCATGTCCGGCGTCGCGCGCATACTCATCATGAAGGGCGATTGCGCGGGCTGCATGCAGGGATGGCCGGACTTGATTTCCTGGCTAAGGTCGATGATCCGGCCCTGCCCGACGCTTTTCAGCGCGTTCAATGTGCATTCCGCCGTCACATAATTCATGGCCCCGGCCTGATCACCGTCTGCGAACTTGTTTGTCATTTTGGTCCTTTCTGTCTGGAAATGGTTTGTTATCCAGACGCCTGCTGCTTTTGAAAGCCGCGATCATAGCCGCGACCGGCAAACGCTGCCGGCCGGCTTTCAAGACGGTCTGTCTCCAGCCATAGCCGCTTCAAATGGCGTTTATCATCCTCGGCCTCGTGATCAATATATTCCGTACGCGAATGAAAGATCACATAATTGTTGACGAACTGCATATCGCCAGGCTGCAGGTCCATGTCCAGACGGAATTCGTCGCTGACCGTCAACGCATCCAAAGCATTAAGCGCTTCGAGTTCCAGAGGCGTCAACCTGGGCAGCTCCTTGAAGCGCTGTGCAGAGTCTATATATCCGCGCACATAGCGGTTGAACAGCCGCCCGTCATGCAGGGTAAATACAGGCATTGTGTAATAGGGCGGATCGCCTGCCGGTTGCTCCTCGCGCCAGTCAACGTAGAACTCTTCATACAGGAGCGCCAACAGATCCGGGCGGGCGCTAGCCAGGGCGTTGTGGCAGGCGACAGAGCTGACAATGCTGCTGATCCCACCTTCTCTGGCGGTGCGTAAACACATAAGCCCAACAAGATCAGAACCATCAGTATGGAACGGCAGATGCACACGGGTCTGATAGCCGCGCACATCTGTATCCATGATGCTGCGCCCGGTGTCGCGGACATCGCCCAGCAGATCGCCCCGCGCATTCTGCGGCCAAGGGCTGCCCAGATAGGTGCCAATGCCCCAGAATATCGTGCCCGCATCTTCTTTCGGATAGTTACGCGCTGGAAAACCGCGCATCAATGAAAAGCCCCGGCCATTGATCAGATTTTCAAGCTGGCGCTCCAGCCGCGCGGCAAGTGTCGGCAGGGGAAAATCCTTGCGTGTCACAGCGGTACCGGTCAGGCCCCTGCTTTTGGCGTGATTTAGCGCCGCGTCCAGTTCCGCCACATCGGCACGGGTCAGTTGGTCAATCCAATCTTCTCTACCTTCAAAATCTGCCGCCCGCCAGCCGGCCGGCGCGGGAACCTGAGTGATAGTTTGCATCTAGCGTGTTCAACCTTTGCAAGGGTTTACGGGAAGCTCATAATTTACATTGACATAAATATTTAGCATAATGATAATATCCTCAACTTCAATCGAATTGTCAACTGCGCGCGCATAAGCCGGCTGGACCACCGGCCCTAAATCACGTGAGGAAACGCAATGGGCTATGAGACCATAAAAGTAGAAAGGCTGGCGGGGGCGCTCGGCGCGGAAATCAGCGGGGTTGATCTATCGAAACCCCTGGGCAATCAGACCTTTCAGGAAGTGCATGACGCACTGGTGGAAAATCAGGTGATTTTCTTTCGCGATCAGGACATAACCCCTGATCAGCATAAGGATTTCGGGCGGCGCTTCGGCAGCCTGCATATCCATCCGGCGATGGGGGGCATTCCCGGCCATCCAGAGATCCTGCCACTGCATTCCGACGCGAAAAAGCAATATTCCGCCAATGGCTGGCACTCGGATGTGTCCTGTGATCCCATTCCCAATATGGGCGCAATCCTGCTGGCCAAGGTGCTGCCTGATACTGGCGGCGACACCATGTTCGCCAGCATGCACGCAGCCTATGACGATCTGTCGGACAAGATGCAGCATTTTCTGTCCGGGTTGGAGGCGCAGCATGGCTGTCTGCATCTGTTCGGCCCCCCCAGGCATGAAAACGACAAGCGGCCCAGCGCCGTGCACCCGGTGATCCGTACCCATCCTATTTCCGGGCGTCAGGGCATTTATGTGAACAGCTCGTTCACCACGCATATTGTTGGCATGAAGCCCAAGGAAAGCAAGGCGGTGCTGGAATTTTTGTACAGGCATATCGAAACGCCGGAATTTCACGTGCGCTTCAGGTGGCGGGTGAACTCAATCGCGTTCTGGGATAATCGCAGCACCCAGCACCGCGCCATTGCCGACTATTTCCCACAGACGCGCACCATGCTGCGGGTGACCATCAATGGCGATGCGCCACCGGTGTACCGTCCAAATTAACCCACACAACGCGCAGGGAGCAGGCCATGAACAAGCAGATGCATCTGACCGGGTTCATGCTGTATTGCCCGGCGCCGCACATGATCATGTCGTGGGTCTATCCGCGCGAGAAAATCCGCCACCAATGGACCGAGGTCGAATATTGGACCGAGATTGCGCAAACGCTGGAACGCGGCAAAATGGACATGTTCTTCTTTGCCGATGGCTGGGGATTCTCCAGTAACGACGCCACCGTGCGCTATGGGATTCAGTTTCCAACCTCGGACCCGGTGTGTCTGGTCCCCTATATGGCGGCGGTGACCAAAAAGCTTGGCTTTGCGATGACCATGTCGACGACATTTTATCCGCCCTATATGCTGGCGCGCGCACTGGCGACCCTCGATCACATTACCAAGGGGCGGATCGGCTGGAACATTGTGACGTCCGCGTCCGGCGCCGAAGCGCGTAATTTCGGCATGGAGGATTTGCCGCCGCATGATGAACGCTATGACCGCGCCGATGACTATATGGATGTGTGCAACAAGCTGTGGCGTAGCTGGGACGACGACGCCCTGCTGATGGATATGGAGAATGGCATTTTCGCCGATCCGTCAAAAATCCGCAAAATCAACCATGATGGGCCCTATTACAAAGTGCAGGGGCCGTTGACGGTCATCCCGTCGCCGCAACGCCGGCCCTATCTGTTTCAGGCGGGCCAATCGGAACGCGGGCGCGAGTTTGCCGCAAAACATGCGGAATGCATCTTCGCCGCCGCCAATGGCGCAAAACAGATGCGCGCATTTTGCGACGACATTGCCGGGCGCGCTGAAAAATATGGCCGCGATCCACGCACGATAAAAATAATGTGGGGGGCGCAACCGCTGGTCGCCCATTCAGAATCCGAGGCAAAAACACGCCAGGCGGAAATTCGCGCGCGCATTCCCATTGAGGCGTCGCTGTCGCTTCTGTCCGGGCATCTCAATTACAATCTGAATGAACTGGATATTGATTTGCCTGTGGCGGAGATGAACCTGCAGGTGACCGGTATTCAGGGGATGCTGGATATCTATACCAAGGCCGATCCGAAAATTACCCTGCGCCAGATCGCTTCCAGCTATCTGTCAGGCAGCGACACCGGGCCGATGATCGGTACGCCGGAGCAGGTGGCGGACCATATGGTGTATCTGCTGGAAGAAGGCGGCGGCGACGGTTTCCAGATTACGCCCTCTTATTATGCGCCGGATTTTTTTATCGACATCAACGAAATGCTGATCCCGCTGCTGCAGAAACGCGGTGTGTTCCGCACCGAATATAGCGGCCAGACCCTGCGCGACTATATGAACGAAGGCCCCGCCGCACAAACAATGCGCGCAGCGCAATAATCACCAAAGGGGGAACCCATGAGCACGACAGCAAAATCCCGCGATTTTCAGAAGACTGTGTTGATGAGTGGCGTCCGGGCCATCGATCTGGCGCTGGCCCCTGGCGTTGAGGTCGAGCCTACGGGCGGCCCCTGCGGGGTGTTTCTGCACGGTATTGATTTGCAGGACGAACTCAATGGGCGTCAGATTTACTCTTTGATTTCCGTCTTTAACCATTCTGGTCTGATGATTTTACGGGATCAAAACCGCCTCACGCCAGAGCGGCAATGCGAGGTGATGGAATGGTTCGGCCGCCGTTTCCATCGCGGCGATGCAGGCGACAAACTAGCCATGATCGGCAAACTTCCCCTGCAACTGCTTTCGAACCGGGATACGCGCAGGCCAGGCAAACACGTGATTCAGCCCGAGGACGATCCCTATAATGCAGCAACCCAGCCCCTGGGCTGGCATTCTGATGTGCAGGACTATGAAGTTCCACCAGATGTCACCGTACTGCATGGGGCGGAAATTCCACCACCCGAAGCGGGCGGGCGTACGCATTTCGTGAACATGTACCAGGCGCATGATGAACTTGACGTCGAGACGAGAGCGCGCATCGAGAACATGAAATGGCGGCCCGCAAGCACCTATGCGACCATGAAGGGGGTCAAGCAAGTGGCCGCGATGCAGAACAGCGCCGAGGATACGCAATCGCCCGTGCTGCATCCTGTGGTCAGAATCCATCCGGTTACGGGCCGCGCCGCCCTCTGGCTCACCCCCGGTTTCACTGTTGGTCTTGAGGGGTTCGAACATGCGCCCGAAGAGGGCGAGGATTTGCTCAAGCGCCTGAAGAACCATTTGATACAGCCGCATCTGATTTACACCCATGAATGGCGCCAGCATGACGTGATCTTCTGGGACAATCGCTGTGTGATGCATGCCCGCGACACCTGGGATCGCAACTATCTGCGCGAAATGCACCGGGCGCAGGCGGGCGGCTCGCGCCCGTTCTGAAAACGGCAAAGGAAACCCTTATGAAGAAAATGCATCTGACCGGCTTCATGGTCTATTGCCCGGCGCCGCACATGATCATGTCATGGGTGTATCCGCGTGAGAAAATCCGCCACCAATGGACCGAGATCGAATATTGGGCGGAGATCGCCCAGCATCTGGAACGCGGCAAGTTCGATATGTTTTTCTTTGCCGATGGCTGGGGCGGCGGCACCAACGCAGACAATATCCGCTACGCCATTCAGTTTCCGGCTTCCGATCCCGTGTGTCTGGTGCCGTATCTGGCGGCGGTCACAAAAAATCTTGGTTTTGCCCTGACCATGTCCACCACCTTCTATCCGCCCTACATGCTGGCGCGCAAACTGGCGACGCTGGATCATATTACCAAGGGAAAAATCGGCTGGAACATCGTCACCTCGTTTTCGCCGGGCGAAGCGCGCAATTTCGGCCTGGAGAAATTGCCGGCGCATGATGAGCGTTATGACATCGCCGATGAATATATGGATGTGGTTCGCAAGCTATGGAATAGCTGGGAAGATGACGCCCTGCTGATGGATATGGAAAACGGTGTTTTCGCCGACCCGTCCAAAGTGCATAAAATCAACCATGCGGGCGAGCACTACAAAGTACAAGGCCCGCTGACCGTCATCCCGTCACCACAGCGAAAACCCTATCTGTTTCAGGCCGGGCAATCGCCCCGGGGCCGCGAGTTTGCCGCCCGGCATGCGGAATGCATCTTCGCTTCGGCCATCGGCGCCAGGCAGATGCGCGCATTTTGTGACGACATTGCGGGGCGCGCCGAAAATTATGGCCGTGATCCGAAGGAGATCAAAATCATCTGGGCGGCGCAACCAACGATCGCCGAAACGCAGGCGGAAGCGCAAAACCGTCAGAACGAAATCCGCGCGCGGATTCCCATTGAAGCGTCTCTGTCGCTGATGTCGGGGCATTTCAATTACCATTTCAACATGCTGGATATCGACAAGCCGGTGGGCGATCTGCAAGTCCCGGGCTTACAGAGCATGCTGGATACCTACAGGACCGCCAATCCAAATGTTACCTTGCGTGACGTCGCATCGTCTTATTTGATTGGCAGTGACAGCGGGCCGATGATTGGCACCGCTTCTCAGGTGGCGGATCATCTGGTCTATCTGATGGAAGAAGGCGGCGGCGATGGCTTCCAGATCACGCCATCCTATTATGCGCCGGACTATTTCGCCGATCTGAGCAATATGCTAATCCCCGAATTGCAGAGGCGCGGCGTGTTCCGCGAAGACTATGCGCCGGGCACTCTGCGTGACCGCATGAACGAAGGCGACGCGGCGCAATAGGAGTTTTGCAGGTTTAGACCTATTACCAGCTTCATTCCGCAGCGGCGGAAGCCTTTTGCGAACGGAAATATGGCATCACCAAACGGCCAAATCTTTCGGCCTCCTGGTCATGCGGATAGCCCGACAGGCAAAAATCGGTGCAGCCAATATCCACAAATTTCTGCAAGGTCTGCGCCACCTGCTCTGGATTCCCGACAATGGCAACACCGGCGCCTGGGCGCACAGTAGTAATACCGCTCCACAGATTTGGCGCCAGCATGTAGCCCTCGGCCTTGGCCAGCTGCTTCATGCGCGTGTTGCATTCACTTTGTTCCCAAAGCTCCTCGATCATGCGCTTGTGATTATCACTGGCGCTTGCAATCAGTTTGACAGCCGCTGCCCAGGCATCTTCCTCACGTTCGCGAATGATCACCTGCAGGCGCATGCCAAAGCCGATCTTGCCCGCCCGCCCATGGCGGGCCGCGCGTTCGCGGATGTCGGCCAGATCAACCGCAATGCGTTCCGGGGTGTCGCCCCAGAACAGATGCACATCGGAATGTTTCGCCGATACTTCCTTTGCCGCATCCGACATGCCGCCCAGAAAAAACGGCGGGTGCGGCGCCTGATAGGGACGCGGGTGCACGATGGCCCTGTCAACCCGGAAATGCTTGCCCGCATGGGTGACGGGTTCCGCCTCGGTCCATACCCGCTTCATCAGGGCGACCGTTTCGTCCATCACCTCGAAGCGGCTATCATGATCGAGAAAACAGCCATCGGCAGCCATTTCCGCGGCGCCGCCGCCTGCAATCAGATTGATATAAATCCGTCCCCTGGAAAGCTGGTCAAAGGTGCTGATCATTTTTGCGGTCAGCGTTGGCGCCATGAACCCGGGGCGCGCCGCCACCAGCATTTTCAGGCGTTTGGTCTTGGCGGCAATCATGGCGCAGGAAACCCATGCCTCAAAACACGCGGTCTGCACCGGCACCAGCGCATATTCAAAGCCGGCATTTTCTGCCGCCAGCGCCACCCGCTCAAACATTTCCATGCTGGCAGGAATGTCTGCACTGGCGTCACCGATCGCGGTCGTGTCGCCCGCAGTGGGGATGAACCAGCCAAAACGTATCTGAGTGGAATTTGCCTGCTTCATATCCAGCTCCTAATGCCTTCTGTCTGGCGTAGTTTATCATAATGCTAAATTTGATGAAAGCGGAAAAGCGCCGCTGTTTTCCACTTTGTCCTAATCCAGGGCCTCCCGGCGTCAGTCTACTAGCAGTTCACCATAGACGGCCTCGATCGCCGTGGCTTCTTCGTCCGTTAGCTGGGCAAACTCGTGTGTCCGCGCGCGCCGTGTGAAACGTCCGCCGTTCTGACGCAGAAGGCCGATCATCAGATCGAAGCGGGCGTCCGGCATCCCGGCGAACGCCTCTAACCACCCGCTCACCATATGTGTCAGCGAACAGAAGCGATAGAAGCATCCGTTTGGTTAACCCCACAGCACTAAGTTTTTGCAGACGACTGGCGGCTAAAAATTCCTGAATGCTGCGGTGATGAAATCGGACGCGACCGTAGGTAGCAGGATCAAAAATCGATCTCCGCAGCAGTGATTTTACCTCGGCACTATTCCAGTCTCTTAAAATGCTAAAAGCATCCAACGATGAGCTGTCAGTCTCTTGTGAATAGTGATCCGGCGATCGAATTGTGCGTGTTTTTGTCCGTGCCATTGCCAGGGCAAGACGTTCCGCCCCCTCCAGGGCACGATCCGTCGACAATACCCAGTCCTTTATCAAGACTACCATTTGTAAGTTTTAATTCATCGACTGCATCCAGAAAAAACCAGGCGCTTTGCTCACCATGCGCAATCCAGGCATCAAATCGTTCTAGTTCATCATGCTCCATCGCCAGATAGCCGCGCACATCTTCCTTATCGAGCACTTCAATCGGGATAAAGAAGGCTATCTTACCAGCAGATATGAGGCGTTTTTTCTGAGCAACCATTTCGCATGTTTTGCCAGACCCAGCCTCGGCAAGGATAATGACGCGCTCGCTTTCTAATAATTCATCCCAAGACGAGCCAGCATAAAGCTTGGAATCACCCCAGCTCGCCAGCAATTCTGGATCTTCGCGTTCTTTGTCCGTTAGGTCTCGAAAACGGCGATCAAGTTCAATAAAGTTACGCATGTTATTTTATCCCAACCTGCCTGCAAGCCTGTGGGACCGGAGATGGCTGTATCTCTTTAACATCTCGGTCGAAAGATGGCCGGAAATGGCCATGATCTCATGGTCGCGAAGATCAGTGTTCTCGAATAACCGGCTGATGGCTTCATGCCGGAGGTCGTGCCAGCGAAGATCAGGAAACTTCTCTTCCTTCGCCGAAGCCCGGAAAGCGTGTCCGATTGCGCGCGGCGTTTCGATCAGCAAAACTTTTTGCCTCCCAATGGCGGTGACACCCTTCGGGAGCAGAGAACGGAACGCCTTAACGGCTCTCGTGCTCAGCGGAACGCGCCGCGGCCGGTCATTCTTGGTTCTTGGCAAGTCGGCGTGGGGATGCGGCCCCTTCAACTCAACGCGGTCCCATGTCAGGCCAGCAAGCTCCGCCTGCCGCATACAGGTTTCTATCGCGATACGCACAGCAGCTCCCAGCCACTTCGAATTTGACGCATCGCAAGCCTTATAGAGCCTCTCCTCTTCAGTATTACCATCTTCATCAGGGTGCGGATCGAGCCGGCGGTCCCGCCCATTATCGAGTGATGGCCGTACGCCGCGTACGACGGGGTTATCGAGGGGAATCTTGTGAATCAGAGACCACTGACCATAGAGATGTGAGATCAGATTAAGCCGGTGTACGCATGTCTGCGCTGCGAACGCAGCATCTGGACCGATCTGTCCGCCATCTTCGGCATTATCTTCGTCCAGGACCTCCCGGCGCCAGTCAATCAGGTCCCACGGATGCAGTGAGACCAGTGACCAACTGGCAAACCTGCTCGCTTTCCAGTAAGCCACCTGAGCTAGCTTGCCCTTCGCTGATCTCGGGGTATTTGGAACTATGATCTTTTCGTACCATTCAAGGGCGTGCGAGAATGTCATGTCACGCGCTTTGCTAACGTCGAGGGATTCCTCGCCGGTGACCTTGCCTTCCATGATGCGGGCCCAGTCAGCAGCCCCGCGCCGCGTCTCGAAAGTCTTTGTTTCGGAGACGCCATTGCGCCGGACTCGAACGCAAAACTGATGGGGTCCGCGCTTCCAGATTGTAGCCATGTGACACCCTGTAATTGGGCGGAGTGTCACATTTTGTCACAAAAAATGCCATATAAATCTGAGCGAACGCATAAGCTATTGATTTTACTGGAGAGGGTGAAGGGAATCGAACCCTCGTCGTAAGCTTGGGAAGCTTCTGCTCTGCCATTGAGCTACACCCGCGCCGGATTTTTCTAACACATCCGTACGGTATTAGAAACCGGCGATCCGTGACAGGCTGTTTGGTATAATCGGACTGTTTTATTCACCCGCCAGCTGAATTTACCCTGCTTTCCTGTGCACACTCTCTTGCAGCGCATCAAAAATCGCGCTACTAGCCATATGGTTAATATCTTGGCTCATCTCAGCGGAGAAAAATTATGGCGCGCAAGAAAATAGCCCTTATCGGCGGCGGACAGATCGGCGGCACTTTGGCGTTATTGGCTGGGCTGAAAGAGCTTGGCGACATTGTAATCTTTGACATTCTTGAAGGCCTGCCCCAGGGCAAAGCGCTGGATATTGCGCAATCCAGTGCGGTTGATGGCTTTGACGCGAAAATTGCCGGCGCCAATGCCTATGCAGGCATCAAGGGCGCCGATGTCGTCATCGTGACTGCTGGCGTACCCCGCAAACCAGGCATGAGCCGCGACGATCTGCTGGGCATCAATATCAAGGTGATGGAGCAAGTGGGTGAAGGCATCCGCAAATATGCCCCAAAAGCCTTTGTCATCTGCATTACCAATCCGCTTGACGCCATGGTCTGGGTATTGCGCGAGGTAAGCGGCCTGCCGCATCATATGGTCATTGGCATGGCGGGCGTATTGGATTCATCACGCTTCCAATATTTTCTGGCGGAAGAATTCGGCGTTTCGATCAAGGATGTCACAACCTTCGTGCTGGGCGGCCACGGGGACACCATGGTTCCCCTGACCCGCTATTCGACGGTGGGCGGTATTCCCCTGCCCGATCTGGTGAAAATGGGCTGGATTACTGCCAAGCGGCTGGAAGAAATTGTCCAGCGCACCCGGGACGGCGGTGCGGAAATTGTTGGCCTTCTCAAGACCGGATCGGCGTTTTATGCGCCTGCCGCCAGCGCCATCGCCATGGCGGAATCCTTTCTTGGAGACCAGAAGCGCCTGTTGCCCTGCGCAGCGCATCTGACGGGCCAATATGGCGTGAAGGATCTGTATGTCGGTGTGCCGGTAATCATCGGCGCAAAGGGCGTGGAACGGGTAGTCGAAATCAAGATGGCCGGCCCGGAAAAGAAAATGTTCGATAAATCTGTCGCTGCTGTGCGCGACCTGGTTCAAGCCTGCAAAAAAATCAGCCCTAAACTGGGCAAAGGCGGAAAAAAATAAAGCCGCCGCAAAAAGGGGAAACGAAACGTTAAACTTCTATGGTTAGGGTTATTTAACCAGATCCATGGAAGTTGGGGGCAGGGGCATAGCAGCGAGAATGAGGTTTCGCAACACTTGCCGCCGTTAATTTAGCGGGGGTTTGGGGCTGCGAAAAAGTGGTTGACGTGTGTTTATACTGCACGGCTGCCCCAATTATGGACCCCTAGCGTCATGAATATTCACGAATACCAGGCCAAGCAGGTACTCAAGGGATTTGGCATTGCTGTCCCGCGTGGCGGTGTTGCCTTTACGCCAGATGAGGCGGTCAAAGTGGCCAACGCGCTACGCACCCGAAGCTGGGTCATCAAGGCGCAGATTCACGCGGGCGGCCGTGGCAAGGGCGGCGGCATCAAGGTCGTCAAATCCATCGGTGAGGTTAGCGTTGAAGCCGAACGGATGCTAGGCATGACCCTGGTGACGCCGCAAACCGGGCCCGAGGGCAAGGTTGTGCATCGCATCTATGTGGAGCAGGGGTGCGACATAGAACGCGAATTATACCTGGCGTGTCTTGTGGATCGCGGCACATCGCGGATTGCCTTTATCGCCTCGACTGAAGGCGGTATGGACATTGAAGAAGTGGCCGCCAAAACACCTGAAAAAATTATTACCCTCACCGTCGATCCGGCAGCAGGTGTACAGGCGCATCATGGACGGCGCATTGCCTTTGCACTGGGGCTTGATCTTGATCTGGCCCGGCAATGCCAGGAACTGGTTGAGCGGATTTATACTGTCTTCCTCGAAACCGACGCCAGTCTGATTGAAATCAATCCGCTGGTAGTAACCAAGCAGGATAATCTCATCTGCCTCGACGCCAAGTTGAACTTTGATGATAACGCCCTGTTCCGGCATCCGGAAATCGCCGGTTTGCGTGATGCGTCGGAAGAAGACCCGGTGGAGCTGGAAGCCTCCAAGCGCGACCTGAACTATGTAAAGCTGGATGGCGAAATCGGGTGTCTGGTGAATGGCGCCGGGCTTGCCATGGCGACCATGGACATTATCAAGCTGTATGGCAGTTCACCGGCGAACTTCCTGGACGTGGGCGGTGGCGCCGACAAGGAAAAAGTCACCGAAGCTTTCAAGATCATTCTGCGCGATCCGAATGTGAAGGCTATTCTGGTCAATATATTTGGCGGCATCATGCGCTGCGATATTATTGCCGAAGGCGTGGTGGCGGCAGCCAAGGAAGTCAAACTATCCGTACCGCTTGTAGTGCGCCTGGAGGGCACCAATGTGGAACAGGGGCAAAAAATCCTGGCGGATTCCGGCCTGCCGATCCTGTCCGCGCATGATCTTGCCGAAGCCGCCGAAAAAGTGGTTGCCGCTGTAAAAGGAGCCCGCTAATGGCTGTGCTTGTCGACAAAAACACCAGGGTCATCTGTCAGGGCTTTACCGGCTCGCAGGGCACCTTTCATTCCGAACAGGCCGTTGCCTATGGCACCAAAATGGTGGGTGGCGTAACCCCCGGACGCGGCGGTATGCGGCACATTAATCTGCCTGTATTCGATACAGTTGCAGAAGCGGTAGAGAAAACCGCCGCCAACGCCAGCGTCATTTATGTGCCGCCGGGATTTGCCGCCGACGCCATTCTGGAAGCCATTGACGCGGGCATGCCGCTTGTCGTGACGATTACCGAAGGCATTCCAGTGCAGGATATGGTCAAGGTAAAGCGCGCACTGGTTGGCACAAAAACACGCCTGATTGGCCCCAATTGCCCGGGCGTTATCCCCCCCGGTGAATGCAAGATCGGCATCATGCCGGGACATATTCACAAACGCGGCAGCGTCGGTATTGTTTCACGCTCCGGAACGCTTACCTATGAAGCGGTGGCGCAAACCACCGCCGCAGGGTTGGGACAAACCACCTGTATCGGCATAGGCGGCGATCCGGTGGCGGGAACCAATTTCATTGACTGCCTGGAAATGTTTCTGGCCGATCCAGAAACCCAGTCGATCATCATGATCGGTGAAATTGGTGGTTCGGGCGAGGAGGAAGCAGCAGAATTTCTGATGCGTTCCAAAATCAAGAAGCCAATGGTTGGGTTTATTGCCGGGCGCACGGCGCCGCCGGGCCGCCGCATGGGCCATGCGGGCGCAATCATATCGGGTGGCAAAGGCGGAGCCGAAGATAAAATCGAAGCCATGCGCCGCGCCGGTATCACAGTGGCGGATTCGCCAGCAGCGCTTGGCATAACGCTGAAGCAGGTGTTGAACGGGTAATTTCTATCATGGGATCAGAGAAAGGGGTGCGGACTACCACCGCCCAGAAAATTATGACAAGCGAAAGTGAAAACGAGGTTTTTGAGCAGAGTTCATTTCTGTTTGGCGCCAATGGCGCCTTTATCGAAAAACTATACGCCGACTATCAGGCCAATCCCGCATCTGTTGACGCCAGTTGGCAACAGTTTTTTGCTTCCCTGGGAGAGGCCAACGGCGCGCCAAAGCATCCTGCATGGCAACGCCCGGACTGGCCACCCATAGCCAATGGCGAACTGGTCAGCGCGCTGGATGGTAACTGGACTGTACTTGAATCCGAAATATCCGCGAAAATTCGTTCCGCCCAACCAGGAGCGAGCGAGCAGCAAGTCAATGCCAGCGCACAGGATTCGATCCGCGCTTTCATGCTTATTCGCGCCTATCGTATTCGTGGCCATCTGAAGGCGACGCTTGATCCGCTGGGCCTGGTAAAGCCCGCCGAACATCCTGATCTGGAACCAGCCGCCTATGGCTTTGGCGAAGGTGATATGGACCGGCCGATTTTCATCAATAATCTGCTGGGGCTGCCAAGCGCTACCGTCCGGCAAATTCTGGCCATCCTGCACAAGGCCTATTGCGGCGCCATTGGCGTTGAATATATGCACATCTCCAGCCCGGAAGAGCGGTTGTGGATTCAGGAACGCATCGAAGGCGCGGACAAGGAAATCAGTTTCACCAAAGAAGGCAAGCGGGCGATCCTGCGCAAGCTGATCGAAGCGGAACATTTCGAAGGCTTTCTGGCGAAGAAATATACCGGCACCAAACGCTTTGGCCTGGATGGCGGGGAATCCCTGATCGCAGCGCTGGAACAGATCATCAAGCGCGGCGGCGCACTGGGCGTAAAGGAAATCGTGATCGGCATGCCGCATCGCGGGCGATTGAACGTGCTGACAAGCGTCATGAGCAAGCCCTATCAGGAAGTGTTCCACGAATTTAGCGGCGGTTCCTCAACCCCGCTGGACGTACAAGGTTCCGGCGACGTCAAATATCATCTGGGCACATCGGCAGATCGCGAATTCGATGGCAATGTGGTGCATCTGTCGCTGACCGCCAATCCGTCCCATCTGGAAGCCGTTGATCCGGTGGTGCTGGGCAAAGCGCGCGCCAAGCAGGAAGTATATGGTAATAACCGCGATGCGGTGCTGCCATTGCTGATGCATGGCGATGCGGCATTTGCGGGCCAGGGCATTGTTGCAGAATGTTTTGGCCTGTCCGGCCTCAAGGGGCACAGGACCGGCGGCACCATTCATGTGATCGTCAATAATCAGATCGGTTTTACTACCGCCCCGCACGCCAGCCGTTCGTCCCCCTACCCTTCCGACGTTGCGAAAATGGTGATGGCGCCGATTTTCCATGTCAACGGCGATGATCCGGAGGCGGTTGTTTTTGTGGCGCGTCTGGCAACCGAATACCGGCAGACATTCCACAAGGATGTGGTCGTTGATATGTTCTGTTACCGCAGGCACGGGCACAATGAAGGAGATGAGCCTTCGTTTACCCAGCCGCTGATGTACAAGCTGATCCGCAATCATCCGACTACATTGCAAATTTATTCCCAGCGGCTGATGAGCGAAGGCAGCATCAGCGAAGACGAATATGCGGCGATGGCGCAGGAGTTCCGTACGCATCTTGAGACGCAGTTTGAATCCGCTGCCAGCTATAAGCCTAACAAGGCCGACTGGCTGGAAGGCAAATGGCAGGGGCTGAATATCGCCAAGGGTGATGTGCGCCGCGGTGAAACCCATGTGCAGCCAAGTTGCCTGAAGACCATTGGCAACGCGATCACAACCTACCCTGCCGATCTGAATGTGCATCGCACCATTCAACGGCTGCTGAAAGCGAAAGCAGATATGTTTGCATCCGGTCAGGGGTTTGACTGGGCAACGGCCGAGGCGATGGCGTTCGGCTCACTGGCGCTCGAAGGCTATAAGGTCCGTCTTGTCGGGCAGGATTCCGGGCGCGGCACATTCAGCCAGCGGCATTCGGTACTCGTCGATCAGGAAACAGAGCGGCGCTATATTCCGCTGAACCACATCAAGGAAGGCCAGGCCCGGTTTGAAGTGATCGACAGCATGCTCTCAGAAATGGCGGTGCTGGGTTTCGAATATGGATATACGCTTGCAGAACCCGACGCGCTGGTCTTGTGGGAGGCACAGTTTGGCGATTTTGCCAATGGCGCGCAGGTGATCATTGACCAGTTCATCGCGGGCGGTGAAAGCAAGTGGCTGCGCATGAGCGGCCTCGTCATGCTGCTGCCGCATGGCTATGAGGGTCAGGGGCCGGAACATTCCTCTGCACGGCTGGAACGTTATCTGCAGCTTTGCGCGGAAGACAATATCCAGGTGGTGAATTGCACCACCCCCGCCAACTATTTCCATGTGCTGCGCCGGCAATTGCACCGCAATTTCCGCAAACCGCTGGTCATCATGACGCCAAAGTCACTGCTGCGCCACAAACTGGCGGTGTCCAGCACCCCCGAATTTACACAAGGGTCGTCGTTCCACCGCATTCTGTGGGATTTGGCAGAAACCAGCCCCGGCATCAGCCTGAAACTGGCGGCGGACAAGGACATTGAACGGGTCATTCTGTGCAGCGGCAAGGTCTATTACGATCTGTTTGAGGAGCGCGAAAAACGCGGCCTCGACAAGGTGCAAATCCTGCGCATCGAACAGCTCTATCCGTTCCCGTCAAATGCGCTGATGCGTGAAGCCGGGCGCTTCCCAAAGGCGAAGTTCGTCTGGTGTCAGGAAGAGCCGCGCAATATGGGCGCCTGGAACTTTGCCGATCCGCAAATTGAATGGGTGCTGGGTACGATCAATGCCACATATGCGCGTCCGCAATATGCAGGGCGATCCTCCATGGCTTCGACCGCTACCGGTTTTGGTTCACGCCATGCGCAGGAAACCGCCGCCTTCCTGCAGCGCGCGCTTACGGAATAAATTGAAAGTTCAAGGATGAAACTGTCATGAGTATAGAAATTCAGGTGCCCGTGCTGGGGGAATCCGTTACCGAGGCAACAGTCGCCAAATGGTTCAGGCAACCAGGCGAGCCGGTGAATGCA
>OBEQ011471818.1_pt1 | contig 18365 bp, 16 predicted proteins | sample 1670901 | NCBI WGS metagenome assembly OBEQ01 (sample SAMEA104232315, study PRJEB22302) | groundwater metagenome | biome: forest; feature: aquifer; material: groundwater | place: USA | collected 2011-08-07 | depth 5.4 m
CCACCAGCCTACAGTCCAAGGAGGAGGACATGTCAAAAGAAGCAGCAGGACATCACCTGAAGGCCGCCGAACACCACGAGCACGCCGCCCGGCATCATCGGGAAGCGGCGAAACACCATGAGGCCGGCAATCACGAGAAGGCCGCGCACCACGCGCACGTGGCCCATGGACACCACCTCCATGCCACCCACCATGCTGGGGAGGCGGCCAAAGCCCACACCGAGCATCACGGCAAGAAGTAGCACCCTCGAGGCAAGCCACTCCCGCCCTCCCGGGTACAGGGCGACCCGGCAGGGCCTCTCCATGCCCTCCGGCAGACGCGGGGAATGGGACGAGGGAGCCCCTGAGGCAGGCCGAATCGATGCGGGACGCGCTCGCAAGGCCGAGAGGGTCGGCGAACTCGTGGTTTCCCGAAGGCGTCTCGCCGCTTCGACCGGGGCCTGGCCTCTGGGATGGTGGGCGGGAGGACCCGCGAGGGGTTCACCTCTCGCCTCGACGAGAAGGCGAGGGAGGATGCCTGGACCCGGACCCTCGCATGGCTCAGAAGTACCTCGCCGGCGTCCCCTAACACGCGCCACCGAGACTGCAGATTACACCCCCGCAATCTACACCAGTTTCACCTGACCGCTAATGCGGATCCTCCGAGAAGAAAACGAGTTATTCCTTCAAATCAAAGGCGAACACCATAATCTCTTTTCCCAAAGTGGAGAGCTTGCTGGCTGCCTCCCGAGACGACTCATTGGAAGCATGCTGAGAATGATCGCGGCGCTGTCCCTGCCGGACGGGGAGCGAACCGGGAGATTCCCCCAATCGGCCACTCAAACGTCATCCAGTGGGGAGCGGTCGTAGCAGTGAGGCAGGTTGGAGGCGAGAAACAGACCAGGCAAGTCAGCGGAATGGCCAAGGCGAGCCGCGATGCCATCCAAAAGAAGCCATGGCGAACTGAGCTTGAAGGGTCAGAGCGGCTGGCGTAGAATTGTGAGCGGAGTGAAAGTTGAAACCGGAATTTCCGGAAGAAACCAGAAAGGCATCAGGAACGGGATAAAACAAATGGCGGAATCAGCACAGGAAGGCAACACCCCAGTCAGTCTGGAAACACTGCAACAGATGACCTTTTCCTTTGCGCCGGCGCGCGTGCTGTGCGCCGGCGTGCAGCTGGGGGTGTTTGCCCACATCGCGGACGGGAACACCACGGCACAGGAGATCGCGCGGGCAGCCGAGGCCTCCGAGCGCGGCATGCGCATGCTGCTGGACGCGCTCGTGGCCTGCCAACTGCTGACCAAGCTGGACGGCCAGTACGACGTGACCCCACTGGCAGCCCGGTACTTGGTGCGCGGGCGCCCCGACTACATGGGCTCGATGATGGAGTACGACCCCTTGTGGGAGGCCTGGCGACACCTGACCGAGGTCATTCGGACCGGCCAGCCGTTCCGCCGCGTCGAGGAGCGGGAGCGCGCGGAGACCTTCTTCCCCCATCTGGTGCGGACGCTGCATATCAGCAACCGGGAACCGGCGCGGCGCGCCGCCCACGCGCTGGGTGCCGGCACTCCTCGCCGGGGCCTGCGGGTGCTTGACCTGGCCTGCGGCTCGGGCGTCTGGGGCATCGCGATTGCCGAGGCCGACCAAGAAGCCCGCCTCACGGCGCAGGATTTCCCGGCCCTCCTCTCCCTGACCCGCGAATATGTGAAGCGCCACGGGGTTGAGGATCGCTACGAGTTCCTGCCGGGGGACCTCAAAGAGGTGGACTTGGGAGTGACCCGCTACGATCTGGCGCTGCTCGGCAACATCGTCCATTCCGAAGGGGAGCGCGCCTCGCGCGACGTGCTGCGGCGGCTGTACCGCGCGCTCCGGCCCGGCGGACGTGTCGCCATCATCGACATGGTCCCAAGCAACGACCGCACTGGCCCGCCCTTCCCTGTCTTGTTCGCGCTGAACATGCTGGTCAACACCGAGGAGGGAGATACGTACACGCTGGCCGAGTACACCCAGTGGCTGCAGGAAGCCGGCTTCGCCCGCGTGGAAACGGCCGACATCGGCTCCCACTCGCCGCTCATCATCGGTTGCCGAGACTAGGCACAGCCCACCCGGCCTTCTCGGGCAACAATGGATTCCCGTTCGCCCGGTTCCGCGACCTTCCCCGGGATTTGTATCTGCTCGACCGTGGGATGGTTGCTCGGCTCTTTCGAAGGAGGCAACAATGTTATTTGGAGTGTCCATCTTTGCAACGGAGTATGCGATGCGCCCTGCCGATCTGGCGCGCGCACTCGAAGAGCGCGGTTTTGAATCGCTCTGGTTACCCGAACACACGCATATTCCGGCGAGCCGCCGCAGTCCCTGGCTTGGCGGGCAAGACCTGCCGAAAGAGTACTGGCACACGTACGACCCGTTCATTGCGCTCACCGCAGCCGCCATGGCCACGACCCGGCTGCGGATCGCCACGGGCATCTGCTTGATCGTCGAGCGCGACCCGATCATTACCGCGAAAGAGGTCGCCAGCCTCGACCAGTTGTCGGGCGGCCGTGTTCTCTTCGGCATTGGCGGAGGCTGGAACGCGGAGGAAATGGCAAATCATGGCACCGAGTTCAAGAAGCGGTGGCGCGTGCTGCGCGAGCGCGTGCTCGCGATGAAAGAGATTTGGACCCAAGAGGAAGCGGAGTTTCACGGCGAATTCGTGAACTTCGACAAGATGTGGTCGCATCCCAAACCCGCCCAGAAACCACATCCCCCGATCCTCATGGGCGGGGATGGGCCAACGACCTTTGATCGGGTTATCGAGTTTTGTAATGGCTGGATCCCGATTGGGGCCAGGGCGCTCAGCCTCCAGGAAAAGATCGCGACGCTGCGGCAGCGCGCCGAGGCGGCGGGGCGAGACCCGCGGCACATCTCGGTCTCCATCTTCGGCGCCACGCCCGAACGGAAGAGCGTCGATGAGTTGGAGAAGGCGGAAGTCGAGCGCTTGATCTTCGGGCTGCCATCAGGCGACAAGGAGACCTTGCTCCCTCTGCTCGACAAATACGCCGCGCTCATTTGTTGAGGAAAATCCCATCCTGTGAACGGAAGCGGGGAGCCGAACTGGGCGCAGCTTCCGTACCGCGCGCTCTACTTCAGAGTGCAGATTACACCCCCGTAACGTGCGCTCGCTCGAAACCATTTCCGGCTTCGGCTACATGGAGGCACGTAATACCGAATTACAGGTTGGGACGGGATCTCATGGGCGTGTTGCTCGTGAGAACCGAGGAGATCGGAGCGGACATTTCTACAATTTCGCGGCTATTTCACGAGTGCTGCCTACAACCTATTTCTACAGATCAATCCTGATAGCCGAAATTTTTCTCTTGACAAAGGTTCAGATAATAGTTAGTATTCCAACGATAGCATGCTCAACGAAAAGGAAGGGCTCATGAGTGAGGCGGTCGAGGTCATTGGACTTAACCTGAAGTGGGCGTTTTGGTCCACATTCAAGCGGTACAGCCGACCGCTGAAAGAGTTTGGTCTGACTCCGATGCAGTTCTTCATTCTCGCGATGTTGTGGAAGAACGAGGGGAGTTCCCAGCAGAAGATAGCCGATGACTCCTTCTGCGATAAATCAACCGTTGTCCATTTGATTGATAAACTCGAAGAGGCCGGGCTTGTGTGGCGGAGCCCCGCGCCCGAAGACCGCCGTATGTATCGCCTCTTCCTGACCCCTAAGGCTAAAGAGCTCTACCCAGAAGCTGCTAAAAGGGTTGCTGAGGTGGACAGAGAGCTGAAAGAGCGGTTTGCTGAGACTGAACTACAGGCATTCGGGAAGGTCCTAAAGGGGTTGCGACAGTAGTTTTTTTGGGACAAATAGTTGATATTCATACCGTATTGTATCCAACCAAAAGTAGAACAAGAAAGTCTGACCCCAAGTCTCTTGGGGTTACCACCCAGAAACGAGAAGAAGAGGAGGGTAAGCTATGAACGCTAATGAGAGAAGTGGAACGCTGATTCGCCTTATCTCGCAATGCGTGATCGTCGGACTTGCCGGACTGCTACTCGCCTACCGCCCGGCCATCTCGTCCGCTGCCACCACATTAGAGAGGGGCCAGGCGAGTAGTATCCGGGGAACGGCGGTGGCTGAAAACGGCGCCGGGGTTCAAGGAGTGGTGATCACGCTCGAACCCTTAACGGGAACCGAGGATGCGGCCCATCTGACACAACCCGTGGAGACCGAAGGAGCAACGGTGATCAATCGGGGCGGGCGCTTCGACCCGGAACTCCTGGTTGTTTCCGTCGGGACGACAGTCGCCTTCAGGAGCAGCGACGGGCTTTTCCACACAGCAGAGATCTCTGACGCTGGAAGATTGCTCACCCACCTGGCCTTGCCCGCAGACGGACGGAAATTTGAGTACACCTTCACTGCACCCGCTGTCATAGCGGTCAAGGACTGGATGAATCCCAGAAGAGACGTCGTATACATTGTCGTCACTGAGAACCGCTACTTCGACGTTTCCAATGGCCAAGGACGGTTCGTGATCAGCGGCGTCCGCGCCGGGGCCTACACGCTGCGAGCCTGGCATAGGGATTTGGGAAGCCAGACATTTACATTTGCCGTGAAGCTCATTGAGGCCAAGGAGACAAGGGTCAAGCTCGTCCTCCAGGAGCCGAAGCTGGTGTCGATGCCAGCCGAGTCTCCGACGCGGGTGGCAATTGGTGAAGGCGAGTAAACCTGCGTGAGGCCAGTGAGATCCACTTGGAATCTTCCCGGCCTCACCCCCTATTCCTCCCCCAGCCCTCTCGAAGAGGGCTGGGGGCTTTTCCAGGCGCGTCTGATCGAGCCGTGAGGACCTTATCTCCCTCGCTTCGATAACCCCTCTCTCCTGCCCAGCATGAACTCAACCCCCTTCTCAAGCATGATGACATAGATGGCCGAAGCGGTCAGGTCAGCCGTCGTTCCTGGATTCAGTCGGTTCCCTCCCTTCCGAAGAGCGCGGTCCCACCGTACCAGCCTCCGCCGCCCTTCCTGAGTAAAGGCCCCACCAAGGGCGAGGATCTCCTCCGCTTGCCTTGACACCCGTGCGGCCTCTGCCCTCCCGCATTTGCGAGCGATGAGGGAGTCCGGAACCCGTGACAACAGCGTAAGATAGGTCTGGATAATGGAGGCCGCCGGATCGCCCGACTCTTTGACACACCTCTTGAGCGCCGTGGCGCCAATGGTAAACGTAATCTCGAAATCGCTGGCGTACTCTCTCGCGATCGAATCCCGTTGCATCGCGCTCCCCATCGCGGCCAGGAGCGGGACCCTGCCATGCGTTGTCCTGACATCGAAGTGTTCCGCTTCCCCGAGGCCGCCGGGACCGGCGAGGCGAATCGCCTCGTAGACCTTCTGGCCGTCGGTTGGAGTCAGGGAGGCCAAGATGGCATGCAGGCGAGACCGCAGCGGTCTCCGCCCCCCAAGCAGCGCCGCCTTGGCGAGTGGTGCGAAGAGGAGCGCGATGCCAAGGTTGGTGTTCCGCCCGACGAGCCGGTCGGTCTCCCGCACCACGTCGAGAATCAACGAGCCGGTCGTGGCCGTCGCGGCCTTCCCCAGCTCCAACCCTAAAATGACGGAACTCACAAGGAAATCGTGGTAGGTGGTGTCGGAGAAATCGGCGAAACGGCTGACGTTGCCGGGCTTGGCGGTGCTGACCTCCAGCAGGCAGGCGAATTGGGCGGCGAGGGAGACCTTATCAGGGTTTAGGGTAGAGGGTCTAGGGTCTAGGGAAAGCTCAGTCGGACCTCGCACTTCATCATCCTGGTTAGCGTCCAAGTTGATTCAGCAGGTGGTCGGCGATCACGCCAGCAATGTCGATCTCAGTGGTCTTCTGGAGGCCTGACCAGCCCGGGATGCTGTTGACCTCCACCACGGTGTAGCCCTCCCGAGTGCTCAGCAGATCGATGCCGGCATAATCGGTCCCGAGAAGCCGACTGGCCCCGCGACAAAGGCCGGTCGCCTCCTCATCGAGGACACACGCCTCCGGCCGCGCGCCTTGGGAAACATTATGCCGCCATCCCGCCGATCGCCGGCGCATGCCTGCAACTACCCGATCCCCTACCACAAGACCCCTGAGATCGTGATCACCGTGAGCGACGAATTCCTGGATGTAAAAGATATTCCGTGTCAGGGCAAGAGCGCGAAAGGTGCGGTAGGCGATCTCGGCGTCGCTGATCCGCACCATCCCCCGCCCGCCGGCGCCGAAGAGCGGCTTGACAATGACGTCGCTGAATTCACGAAACGCCTCCATCGCCTCGTCGAACCCCTCGGCCACCACCGTTCGCGGCGTCGGAAAGCCGCTGGAGGCCAGCACGCTTGAGGTATAGTATTTATCCACCGTTCGTTCAAGCGCTGTCGGCCGGTTCATGATCCGAACCCCGGTCGCCTCCAGCCGGTGGATCGCGTCCATCCTGAAAATGATCTGCTCCAGGGAGCCTTCCGGGATGGTCCGGACCAGGAGGGCGTCGTAGGCCTCGAGCGGCCGGCCGGTGATGCTGACAAGCGGCGGACCCGGGGTCCGGGCCACGAGCCGCGTGATCGGCAGAAAGTCGGCCTCTGACCCACGGCGCGCCAGCGCCTTGGCGAGGGCTTCGACGTGCCACCCCCGCCTATCGGCGAGGATCCCAATCTTCATGGATAGAGCTCGGCGCAGAGGAGGGAGGCTGGAGAGGGGGGTTACCCGAGGAGGGAGGCCCGGAGCAGCTCGGCATTGAAGCACCCGGCTCTGAAGGTCCGGCCACTGGCCGCGTTGGTGATGGCGATCTTGGCCGGGCTGAAAAGAAACGGATCGATCTTGTAAAAATCACCATCATAGCGTTTGAACAGCTCGCCGAACAACTGGCCGTAATCGCGCGAGGATGAGGATGGGACCTTATCGATGAGGGCCTCGATCTCGGCGTCGGTGGCCGAGACCGTCAGGAAGACCTCGCTGCCGTACAGGACACAGTCGTTGGTCCGCCCGATCGCTGCCAGGTCGTCCACGGCTACCGTGGCGATGGGGCAGGTCCCGAAGCCGCTCAGTACCGTGGCCACATCGAATCCCAACTCCAGGAGCTTGTGCATGGCGGTCTCAACGGAGCGTGCGGCGATCTGCACCCCTCCAGCCAGACTTCGCGTGGCAGCGACCGCCAGCGAGACCCGCCCCGGCTTGACGCCGCATTTCTCGGCCACATACTCGGCCACTTCTTCGGTGGGCAGGCGGCTGCTCTCCAGGACCAGCACCGCCGCGTCGGCTTCATCCTTCACGCCGATCTTCGCGTACAGCTCCTCGGTCCTCGCCAACGCCCTTGCTGGGCCTGACCCCATCGCGAAGAACTTCCCACGCTGGATCTTCCAACCGGCGTATTGGGAGCCGAGGCAGGCGAGCACGGGGCCGTCGATCGCGACGCTGACACCCGGGAGGCTAAAATCGCCGTAGCCAAGCGGCAGGAACGCCACCTCGCCCAGCCCGCCTAGGCAGATCTCGGCGAGCCCCTTCCCTGCCAGCAGGCCTCCTGGCGCCTTCACCCCCAGATCGGCGACTCTCGCGCCATTCGCCAGGATCGAGACCGAGATCCCGAGTACCTGCGCCTGATCCGACATCCGGTCGAGGATCTCGCCAGCCAGGCGATTCAGACTGACCGACATCGCTGCTCCCTGTTCAGGCGGCAATCAGGATCTCGCCCTTCCCCACATCAGCGAGGTCCCCATGATGGCGCCGATAGAGGCCAGAGGCCTGCTCAGGGGTGGCCTGCACACCGAGGCGCTTCAGCCCCTTGACCAGAATCCGAAGAAAGACCGGGGCGTAGGTGCAGTCGTAGGCGAAGGTCGGCAGCAGTTCGACAGGGTGCATGCAGACGATGGTCCCCTTCTGCATTCCGCCTCCCGTCCTCAGGCCTGCCCGGCCGAAGAGGCAGATCGTCCCGGCCACCATCCTTGCCCCGAGAAAGTCCTCGGCGTTCCCCTTGATCACAATGAGACCGCGCCGCATGTAAGCGCCTACCTCATGCCCGACGTTCCCCTCGACCAGGATGATCCCCCCGCGCATGCCGTACTTGCTTCCGCGGTAGGCGGCTCCAGCACGATGCCCTGCATTCCCCTTGACCCGGATCAGCCCGCCTTCCATCTCGACGCCCAGGAAGTCGCTTGCGTTCCCTTCGACGAGGATCTCCCCGCCCCGCATGTACGAGCCAGCGTGCATCCCGACATCGCCGTGGATGACAATCCGGCCCCGCGTCATTCCCGAGCCGACCCACTTCACCCGCTCGATAGAGCCCTCTACCTCGATCTCTTCCGACCGCTCTCCATCCACCCGAAAGAAGTCGCCGAGGCGGCGCGCCTCGTTCCCGAAGGCGACGGGCAGAGCCTCGATCTCCTCCCGGCTCCGGTCGGCGAAGAGGTCAGGGGAGATCGACTCGGCCTCGAGCGGAACACTCGTCAGGACCTCTTTTACGCACAGGGTGACAGGAGGCATGCTTCCCTCCATGGAGTTCCAAGTCCCAGGTTCCATGTTCCAGGTTTCTTGAAACCTAGAACCCGGCACCTGGAACGCGGAACTGTTTTTATAGGAGCTGATGGAGGTGAAAGTGATGTTTCCCCAACTTCCCGCCGTAATTCCCGGCGGAAATCTTTACGACGCCAGGACCGCAGGCGGCCCGGATACCGACCCGCATCGCCTCTCCTACCGCCTCCGGCGTCAGACCGTCGATGACGATCTCGAGGACCGCCCCGACCCCCTCCGGCAGTTCGCTCTGGACCTGCCGCCTCAGCGATGGGCAAAAGGCAGTGTTGGTTGAGGCAGTGAGGAATTTGTAACGGGAGCCAACCTTGCTCCCGCTTCGGACAATGCCGCCGGGAAACGGCATGATGACACCTTTCACTTTCCGCATCGCCTCGATCGCACGCTCCGCCGCCTGCAAGGCACCCGGCAGCTCTCTTCCCAACAGGAGAAAATTCCCGCCAGCCACCCCCTTCTGCACGCCAAAACGATCCTCCACGATGAACTCTCCGTCCATCACGGGGATGCGCCAGAAGCGTCTGGGTCGGCTCCCGTTCCCGATGATCGGTGGGTCCAACCGCTTGCTGATCTGATATCCGTCCCCGAAGAACCGGAGCTTGCCCCCCACAGGAAGGCGGTCCTCCGCCTCCAGGTCGTTGTAACAGGCCGAGGTAGGGGAGGTCATGACGCTCTGGCCGATCCGGTTGATGAGCTGCTCTTGGACAGCCTTTTTCGAGGGGGCGAACAGGAGGACATTCACGCCGGGGCGGTCGTCCGGGGTCTCCTGCGGCTCGACTCCCTCGATGCCAACCTCACAACCGCAGCCGATGACTGAGGTGCCGAAACCCGCCATGCTCTGCGCCGCCTCCAACGCCCATCGCTAGCTTATGGCAGTGATGAGCACCCGGCTGGCGTGCATGGTGAACGCCTCAGCGTACGTCTCATCGATGGGGACGCCATTGATCTCCATTGAGGCTCCGTGAGATTCCAGGGACCAACCAGGCTCCGGTTAGCGAGCAGCTCCAGCGGGGATCGCCTCGCGGTTGGGGATGTCTTCGACGTCGATCGGGAAGTTTTCGTACTCGATCGTGTAGAAGTTCTCAAACTCGGTCTTGAAGGCAGGGTCCATTTCGCCCACCTCCGGCGGGACGACGAACAGGGTCTTCCCGGTCCGACTTGCAATGATCTCACCTTCTCGCAAGACCGTCTCCCCGTCCTTGAGGACATAGACGGGGTGCTCGAACATCTGCTCCCGGTCGCTATCCTTGGAGTAGATGGCGATGTCCGCGTCTGCTCCGATCCCCAGATGCCCCTTGTGAGTCAGCCCCAACGTCCTGGCCGGGCCGGCCCTTGTAATGATCGCAATCTCGGCGAGGGTGTATTCGCGGTCCAGCTTGGGCAGGGTGGTGTCCGACAAAACCCGCTTGTGTACGCGCTTGAGCATCTCACCGCGGAACTCTTTATCCATGAGCAGCTTGATGACCCAGGGGTAGAAGACGAAGACGCCCCCGTTGGGATGATCGGTGGACAGGGAAACCCGCCATGGGTCACGGATCAGAAGGAAGAGCTCCAGCCCGATCGCCCACTGGATGGCGTTGACGTAGTTCTTCTCGCGGTATACATAGGGGACGATGCCGCACCCCGTTTCCACCTCCACGTCCTGGTTGTACCATTTATTCTTGCTCAGCTTGTAGAGCCGGTACTGCCATGGCCCGTCCGCCGTGATGGTGGTGGCATCGCCGAAGACGACCTGGCCGATATCTGTGGTGATGTGAGGATGGGCGTTGATATACTCGGCCACCTCGGCCGCCTTGGAGGAGAACCCGGCCCAGTTCTCGCCGCCGTAGCTGTGAAACTGGATATGCGCCATATGGAGCCTGGAGCCTTCGAGGGCCTGCATTGTCTCCAGGGTGGTCAGGTAGTTGTTGGGGATTCCCAAGCGGTTGGCGTGCAGGTGGATCGGATGGGGCAACCCAAGGCTTTCGTTGGCCCAGGAAAGCGCCTTCAGGATCTGGCGCGGCGTGACGTCCCAGTAGTAGACCCTGTCATCCAGCCCTTCCACATCCTTCCCGTATTTCCATTGTTCCACCCCGCCCGGATTGACCAGCTTAATGCCGTACCCCTTCAGCGACCGGAGGAGCCAAGCCACGTACCGCTTGACCTTCTCCATTTCGCCAGCCTTGAGGTACTTCAAAATGAGCTCGTTGTTCCCCATGAGGATGTAGAGCCCTTTGTCCAGGATCGGGGTATCTATCAACTCCTCATGCGTGTGGCGGACACCGATCGGGGCATTGGCCGCCTCCATTACCGTGGTGTAGCCCATCTTGGTGTAGAGATAACCGGTGGCGAAGGTGGAGGGAATGGTGAAGCCGACGCCGGATCTGAGGCCAGGCTTCTTGGCGATCGGCCGGTGCCGGTGGTCTTCAGGCCTGAACCCGCGGGCAGCGTTGACGGCGGAGCTGGCAATGTGAGTATGGATATCGACCCCGCCGGGCATCACGACCAGGTTCGTCGCGTCGATGACCTCGGCGGGTCCCTTGCAAGATTCTACGATCTTGCCGTCCTGAACGCAGATCTCCTTGACGGCCCCGCTGATCCCGTTGGCTGGATCGTAGACCTCACCGCCTACGATCTTGAGGGAACGCCCCATAGTTATTCAGTCTCTGGCTCTACCGGCTGGCGCGGGCCCGCCTTTGCCACCGTTCTTCATCGCCGAGACCTTTGCAATGATCCGTTCCAGGACCTCACGATCCGACGGGTAGGGCGAGTCCACGACCTTTTTCATGACCAGGGGTATATGGTCCATCCTGTAGGCTATCCCCCCCGCGGCGACGCCGGCCTGAGCTGTCGGGATCACCACAGTGGCGACCTTGGTTGTCTCGCTCTCTTTGGGATCGACGGCGATCACCGGGATCGACTGGAGATGCTCGGCCATCTTCGCCGGAAAGTTTCCGATGGCATCACCGGCCACGATCAACGCGGCATCGACCTCTCCATGGGCCAACAGGTCGGCCACCGAGTACTCTCCGGGATTGAATCGAGGATACCCGCGGCTCATGTTCACAGCAAAGGGGTAGCCCGTTTGCCAGGTCAGCACCTGGGCCATTCCGACCACGTTGCCATGACCCCTCATCGGCGCAGCCAGGAACTTCGTAAAGCGGTTGAGCTCCTGGGTCAACGTCAGGAGGGCGACGACATTCAGGTACTTGCCACGGCTCATGGTGAGACCCATCCCCCAATAGAGGATCCCAAACTTGCTGCTCTTCATCTTCTCTAGAAGGGTCTTCCACTCGTCGATCGCCACCCCCCCCACTTCGGTGTGTTCCAGCTCATGGCCCTTGAGCAGGGCCCTGAGGGCGGAGAAGATCTCGTAGTCGGTATTTGGCTTGATCTGGATGAAGGCATCCGCCATCCGAGTGGTCGGCGTCGGCCTGACATCCACGTTGATAACCATCCGGTCCTTCTTTCCCTTTGGCGTGAATAACCCTTTGGCCGTCACCGAATACCGGGTGGGGTGCCTGGGGTGGGCCTCTGCCGGGTTGCACCCCCAGAAGATAATCAGATCGGCCCGGTTTTTCACTTCCCCCACAGTGCAACTGGAGATGCCGACTGTCTGGATCGCCTGCAGGCTCGGCGCATGGCAGACCGAGGAGGTGTGGTCGATATTGGCGCCGATCAAGTCGGCTAGCTCGATCGCCCTTCGCTGGGCGTTCAACTCCGTCGAGTCGAGGCCGTAGATGAGGGGGTACTTGGCTTTCGCCAGGATCTCCGCGGCGGCGTCGATACACTCGTCCACGGTCGCTGGTTTCCCCTTGATCCTCGGCGTGGCCCAACCCTCCAGGTGATGCATGAAGGTGTCCTTGCCGAGGACACACGCATTCTTCACCTCCTTGATCTTGCCATCCACCACGTGCACTTCCAAGTCATCGCAGGTCACGCCGCAGAAGGGGCAGGTCACACCTGTCACGACTCGTAACTCTTTTGTTAACTCTTTCACGGCACCTGCCTCAGCCATACCGCTCAACCTCCACCTCGATCCCTTTCGAATTCGGCATCCCGGTGGCCTGGGTATCCGAGCCGACAAGGGCATTGATAAATCCCCCGTAGGCAATAAAGACCAGGCCTTGGGGAATATCTCCCTTCTTGAACTTGACCACCGTCGAACCGTGTGGTGTCTTCAACCGTACTTGATCCCCGTCCTGGAGCTGGAGGGCCTCGATATCCTTAGGGTTCATCTGCAACGTCGAAATCTCGTCCAGGAACTCCTTAGCGTCCTTGCCCAGGTGGATCGACCGTCCTTGCTTCGTCGTCCGACCGGTGATCAGCGTGAACCTTCTCTCAGACACCCGATGCTCACCCCTATCTGCAAAACAATCATACCATACAACCAATCAGGTCAAAAGACTGATGCGGCTTCACATGCCCATGAAGCAGGCCCAGCCGGATCAGCCGCTCATTCCGTCTGAATTTCATTGCCGCACGTTCGGCGACTGATCTCAGGAGGTTAGATCCCTTTCCCATAAACCGGTATCACCTGGCCGGTGATCCCGTCAGAGGCCTCGGAGGCCAGGAAAAGGGCGACATTGGCCACCGCGTCCAGGCTGACCCACTTCTTGTCCAGATCCTCGGGCGAAGGTTTCATCATCTCGATGTTCGACTTGGTCCGGATCAGCCCAGGCGCAATAGCATTGACGTAGATATTGAATTTCTTCAGCTCCTGGGCCAGCGTCTTTGTCAGGGCAACGACGCCGGCCTTGGCGCAGTTATACGCCGCCATCTGGGCCATCGGTGTTAACGCGCCCACTGAGGCGAAGTTGATGATCTTTCCAGACTTCGCCTTGGTCATGGCCGGGATGACCGCCCTTGAACAGAGAAACGCGGTCGTCAGGTTGTTGTTCAGCTCATCGGTCCAATCTCTGGCCGAGAGCTCCGCCGTCGGACCGTACTTGGTCAGCCCTCCAGCCAGGTTAACGAGTACATCGATCTTTCCGTATTCGGCCAGCGCTCGCTCTGCTAACCTCGCCGCATCCGGCTCCGACGTGCCGTCTACCCCGACTCCGATCCCCCGGCCACCTGCGGCTTTTATCGCCTCGGCAATCCGCCGCGTGTTCGCCTCGGTTCTGGCGGCCACAACCAGGTTCGCCCCCTCCCGAGCGAAGGCCCTCGCCAGAAACTCCCCCACCTGGCCTTCCCGGCTTGCTCCGGTAACGATGACGACCCTCCCCTGTACCCCCATGCCAGGTCCTTTTTCTCAGGCCAGCCGCCTAGGCGGAGAGGCGCCTCCTGGCGATCTCCATGGCCGCATTTTCGTCAAGCACCGTGAACCGCTCCGAGGTCCGGATGGCTTCCAGCATCTCCATTTCCACATCGTACTTCAAGACTCCGACGGCGAGTGCTCCGATCCCCTTGATGCCGGGAGCGATCTCCTTCAGCTCATCGTTTGGCGAGAGGCCATAGATACCTGTGGGAGGCACAGCATTCACGTCGGCCACAACCTTCCCGGGTAGAAGAGCCTTCAGGACTGTTTCCGAAATCATCTGCACCCCCGCCTTGCCGGTCGTGAGAATCACGTCTGCATCCCGGAGGCGCGAGATCTTTTCTTCATCGGTCGCCATCTGGGCGCCCTTGACGACCCCACCCGCTCGTTCTGACAGTTGATGCGCCAGGCGTTCCGCAGCGGTCAACTGTCGGGAGCCAATGAGCACTTCACTACCAAGTTTGGCGCATAGGGCGGCCGCAACCCTCCCAACTGGTCCTGTCGCACCGGGGATGGCCACCCGCTTCTTCTTCAATCCCCCCAGCGCCTTGTCGACTTTGGCCACAAGTGCCACGGCAGTCGTATACGCTCCCTTCGGATCGATCATCATCGAAACCTGAAACGGGGGGAACATGTTCTTGATGGCCGCCTCGCGGACCCGCTCAGCCAACTCGACATCGTTACCCCCGATGAAGATCGCCGAGAATTTGGCTCCCTTCGGGCCTCTGGAGAAAATGATGTCCTGAACCAGGAGGCCTGCCGACTCCTCAGTCACATTCCCATACGGCATCACGGCGTGGAAGCCCGCATCGTACGCCATGTTGATGTCAAATGGACTGGGATGGGGATCAGTGGTCAAAAAATAGAGAAGGTGTTTTCGCTCCATTGCCGTAGGCCCTCACCAAGGCCATCGACCCAACCGTCAATTGGCGGAAGTATCATCGTTGTTCACCATCACCATGGGCCCTGCGGCTCCCTTCCACACCAAGCTAACCCCCGGCTCATCCTTCTCCCTGCTAGGGGAGCCTGCGACGAGCCGCTCGGCCTGAGCTCGGGACGAAGGCTCAGTTGAGGGCGCGGGAGTGAGGGGGATTTTCGGGCGGACTACCTTTTGGTATGCTGAGAAGATCAAAGGAGCTGATGGGCGAAAGACCGATCAGGCCGCTTACGCGCCCTGGCGTGACCTCCGGACCTCGACCACCAGCCCCTTAGATCTACCTGATGTCGTAGCCGTTGATCGGATCACGCGAAGGGATGTTTGGCCTTATCCTTCTGCGCCAGGATCTCATCCATGGAAGGTCGCTCAGCCAACGCCCTCTGGATCGACTCTTTGGTCGCCTGGTAGTTGAAGTCGTAGATCTTCTTGTTGTCCGTGGCCTCCCAGTGGATGAAGACGCCGACAACCACCACCAGGTCTTCGGCATCCTTCTTTGCGATGACCCCTTCGGAGACACTGTCCACCACTGCCTTCGCCACGGCCGCCTGGGCGGGACCGAACATCTGAACCGCCTGTGTCGGCCCTTTGATCGTGACCTTGTTGAACATCACGGTCGAAGGCTTCGCGGGGACATTCGGGGCCAGCAATGCCAATAGGCCATTGTGGCCCGAGGTCTGACCGGCGAGGCGACTTGCGAATGCCGCGCCGACTGGACCGTTCTTCGAGCCAATCATCAGGTCGATATGCGCCACCTCGTTGCCATCACCCACCAACGACTCGCCGACCATGATTTCGCGCATCGGAGATCCTCCTTTCCTCGCTACCGGTTAAGGTTTGCTGCCCAAGAAAATAGCTGCCTGTGGTCTGCCACAAACACCCCTTTTAACTAGTCTAAAAGTGACTTTGTGTCAACCCTTTTTCCTCCTCAGCGAGATGACTCTAGATGAATTCCGGTTACGGACCAGTCGCCAGATAGAAAATCGCCGGCCAGCAGCTCACGGCCTGACGAAGTTGCGGGAGATCTCAACTTCAGTCAGCTCCCTTCCAACAGCACTACTGATATTGACGTTGATCTGGTCCTGAGGGGTTTTGGCAAATAGGATGAGAGTGTTCAGAAACTTTTCGGAGACGGTTTTAGATGTCTGGACCTTCCCGCCGGTCTTCTGCTTGTAGTATTCCACCACCTCTTCATAGGGTGCTCTAGCCTTGAAGGTGACGATGAGCCAGTTAGTTCCTTCTCCCTTCCCGGACTGACGAACGATGCTAGAAGGGATCGCCTTGGGGTGAATCGGGAGGCCGACATCGTTCAGGGCGGAGACCTGTGAAGTCAGGAGCGAAACAAGCGAGAAGACAATGGCCAAACTCACAAAGAGACCGCCGCCACGTCGCATCAAGAATTCCTCATCGTCTCGCATCCGAGGCAAGGGTTGATCAGGCCCCACAGCTTACCGTCTCCCCCCTAGGAAGTCAACGTTTATTAGATCAGCTCGCCCCTGTAGACCACCGTAATCCAACCTTCCCTTCCCTCATTGGAGCCTGCGACGAGCGCTCGGCTGAGATCGACTCGACTGAGCTCGCTGCAGGCCGCCGAAGCCTCATCCGAGGTAGGGTAACAGTAGGGGTTTGGTTGACTAGCATCTTTTCGGCAGCCTCAGCTTGCCGAGGAGCCCTCTTCGCGGGACAGATTCCCCAGCCCGAATCGGCGTACCAGGGTGGGGACTACCACCAAATTCAGGAGAGTCGAGGTGACGAGGCCGCCAAGGATCACCCATGCCAAGGGCCGCTGGAGCTCCTTCCCAGTCGGATCGCCCAAGAGGAGCGGGAGGAACCCAAGGGCTGCCACGGACGCGGTCATTATGATCGGGCTCACCCGATCCATCGATCCTTGTATTACCGCCTCCTCCAGGGTCTTCCCCTCCTCGCGGATGAGCCGCTGATAGTGGGTCACCAGGATAATCCCGTTACGCGCTGCGATCCCGAACAGGGCGATGAAGCCAACGAGGGAGGAGACCGTGAGGACGCGCCCGGTCAGAAACGCAGCGCCCACCCCGCCGATCAGGGCGAGCGGGAGGTTGACGAGGACCACGAGGGCGGCCTTCGCAGACCCGAATGCCTGGACGAGGAGGAGGCAGACGCCGCCAAAGGCCAAGAGGCCCAACCAAAGCAGGGTCTGCTGGCTGCGGAGCTGGCTCTCATACTGCCCGCCGTACTCGATGAAGTAACCGGGCGGGAGACTCACCCCGGCAGCGATCCGCTTCCTCGATTCCCGTAAGACGCTCGACAGGTCCCGGCCTACCACGTTGAACTGCACGACGATCCGGCGGGAGAGGTTCTCGCGGTTCACGAGATAGGGCCGATCTTCAAATGCCACGTCCGCCACCTGGCCCAATGGGATCTTCAGCCCGCCAGGGGTATCGATCAGCGCGTTCTTGATGGCGTCCACGCTCCTTCTCGAATCGTCATCGAAGCGGACAAGGAGCGCGAAACTCTTTTGTCCTTCAAGGACATGCGACGCCACCGTGCCACTGAACGCCGCCTCGATAAACCGAGCGACCTCCTCGGCCTTCAGGCCGTACCGGGCAGCGGCCGGACGGTCGATCCGGATCACGAGCTGGGGCACGGCGACCTGCGGCTCCAGACGCAGATCGGCCACCCCATCGATCCCCTCCAGAATCCCCTTAACCTGTCGCCCCCTTTCCCGAAGCACGCCTAGGTCCGGGCCGAAGATCTTGACCGCCACCTGGGCGCGGACCCCGGTGAGGACCTCGTCGATCCGCTCACCAACGAAGGCGCTCACCACAGAGGTGAGGCCTGGGATCTCCCGCAGATCCTGACGGATAGCTCTGAGCAGCCCGGCAGGGGACCTCGCCCCGGGCCGCAACATGACGTAAAGCTCGCTGGAGTATACCGGGGAGGCATCTTCGTCGAGCTCGGACCGCCCTGTCCACTGGCCCACGGACACCACCTCCGGGTACTTGAAAAGCGTCCCCTGGACTTGGCGGCCCAGCCGCATCGACTCGGCCAACGAGGTGCCGGGTGGCGCATCCGTGCGAATCACCATGTTCCCCTCGTTGAAGGTCGGTAGGAAGGCGCGGCCGAAGAACGGGAGCAGAGCCAGCGCCACAGCGAGAGCTCCGGCCGAAACCCCGACCACCCAGCCGGGATGCGTCAGGGTCCGCTCCAAGATCACTGCGTACCACGCCTTGATCCTGGCCACCACGGCCCCCTCACCTCCCGATCGCTCCTCAGCCCTGGAGAGCAGCAGGGAAGAGAGGACGGGTGTTAAAGTAAGCGCAACGAGCAGCGACGCCGAGATAGCGAGGATGTACGCCAACCCCAGAGGTGTGAAGATCCTTCCCTCCGGCCCTGACAGGAAAAAGACAGGGAAGAAGAACAGGGAGACAATGACCGTCGCATAGACGACTGACCCCCTGATCTCCTTAGATGCCCGGTAGATGACAGACAAAGCCGGGTCCGGCGTCGCTTTTTGTCGGTTCTCCCGAAGGCGCTTGAAGATGTTCTCGACATCGATGATGGCGTCATCGACTACCTCCCCTATGGCGATGGAGAGGCCTCCCAAGGTCATGACGTTGATCCCGATGCCGGTCGCGCGCAACACGACCAACGTGAGGAAGAAAGACATTGGCATCGCCAAAAAGCTGATGATCGATGGCCTGAGGCTAACGAAGAACAGGAATAG
>OBEQ012404021.1_pt1 | contig 18365 bp, 17 predicted proteins | sample 1670901 | NCBI WGS metagenome assembly OBEQ01 (sample SAMEA104232315, study PRJEB22302) | groundwater metagenome | biome: forest; feature: aquifer; material: groundwater | place: USA | collected 2011-08-07 | depth 5.4 m
ATCTTTTTTCATGAACACCTCCCAATTGGATTTCGGTGTCCATGAGTATGATTATGGCTGACTACGAAGTTGTTAAAAAAAGCCGATTGTCTACGATGTCGTGGCAGCTTTTTTTGTCCACGATGTGCTGGCAGTTATCAAGTAAGACCTTAGGATCTTTGTGAGCCAGATATTTATTTCTTGTGTCGATGAATCTCTTAACGACATTGTCGAAGCCTTTATTGACATTCATAACAACTGAGCCAATATCTTGATCTAGTTCTTGCCCGTCTGGCTTTCGGGAATCCTTTGCCAAGCTGTCGACAAAGGGATTGTCTTGAAGTCTTTTCCGAAAGTTCGGCTCGTCAAAAAAGTGTAAGTTCGATTTAATAGTCTGCAGCAAATGGCCAAGGCTTAAAACACCTTTTGTTTGGTCGAAAATGCGGCCCAACCTGAAAAGCGTGGCATCTTGGTGAGCATTTAAGGTGAGATACCAGAACGTCTGGCTCTGACTGAACACTTCCCCATACTTACTGTGGGCATCCTGCAACGCGCGAAGGAGCTTATAGTGGTAATGGGCATGAACAATGTCTGAACTTAATTCATTAAGAAGCAACGAAAACTCATTGTCGTCAGGTACCTGAATACGAGCCATGCAAATTACGCCTCCTATCGCGCATAACGTCGGAAGTCAGAGCGCAAGAAATCACTGTTGTTAAACTTGCCACTTTTATTCCGCAACCGCTGAATTTTCGATAGACTTGAGCACTTGATCGGCTAAGGGTGAATGGCGCTTTTTAAGTATATTGTATTCCTCCATGGCTGCATCTTTATCTTTGATTTGAGCATAGAGAACTCCGAGCATGCTGCGTAATGTGTCATCGTTCGGATTGAGTTTGAGGCTGGTTTTAAAAGCATCTATTGCTGATCTATTCATCTCAAGGAACATATAGGAAACACCCATAGCGCTATATGCCTTCGCATTGTCCGGTCTGAGTTTAATAATTCGTTGGAACACCTCGATTGCTTCCTTACATTGCCCCTGCGCGTTGTAAAACAGGCCAATGTCATACAATGCCCATATGTCGTCAGGTGCTAGCCTCACGGCTTCCTTGTACTCCTGCATTGCCTTATCTATCTGTCCGACATTGCTGTATGCATCCCCGAGATTCGTTCGCAGCGTTGAGTCGGCGGGCGAAAGACGAACCGCCTCCCGAAATGCTTCCAACGCCTCCTGATATAAGCCAATTGCATTGTACACATACCCAAGGCGATCATACACAGGGGGGAAGCTCGGGTTAAGTCTTCTTGCTTCCTCCAGTGCTGCTATAGCCTCTTTATGCATTTTGAGTTTAGCGTACGTTTGTCCCAGACTCCAGAATGCCGTTGCGTCGCTAGGGTTAAACTTAACTGCTTTTCTAAATGCTTGTAAAGCGTCCTGATCCCTCATGAGCATGGCATACACAGAACCAAGATTAAAATATGTGATAGAATCGTCTGGTTTGAGTGTGACGGCCTGTTCGAATGTTTTTACGGCTTCTTCATATAATCTCATATCAGCATATGCATTGCCTAGTCTCCGATAGGCGGCAGAACTCTTTGGACATTGTTTGATCTCAGCTTTAGCGGATACAATTTCACTAGTCGGCCCAATAGTTGGGCAAGCAGAGAGGTCGTCTTGGGGCGGTAGTTCTTTTGAGACTTTCTTTGGTTCTTTTTTGCCCTCCTTCAGGGCCAAAAGATACTTTATGGGGATCGCAAAATTGAGGCTCTGGCCGCCTTGGATTATAAACGTTGCAATTCCTATGACCGCACCCTTGGAATTAAACACAGGGCTTCCGCTGCTACCGGGTGAGATAGGTGCCGTCATTTGAATCAATCCGTCGTTACCCCGGATGCTGCTTACTATGCCATCGGTAATAGTCGTTTCTAATCCAAGAGGGCTTCCTATGACAGTAATGCTTTCACCTTGCTTAGGCTTGTAACCGGAAGCTAACTTTACCGCAGGCAGGTCCTTTCCAGTTATTCTTAATATGGCCAGATCGTTTTCGCCATCGTAGGAATAAAGGGAGTCTGTTAGGTAGAAGCCGCCGTTCTCAGTCTTGACAAGAATTGTGTTGTCGCCTTCAAGCAATTGCGACAAGACGTGATAATTCGTAGCTACAAGTCCGCTGGAATCTATAATAAAGCCACTTCCACTAGCAACCTGGTTGCCCTTCTTGTCATTAATCAATATGGTAACAACTGACTTCTGCTGTTTCAGTACAATAGTGGGTACGTTGCCATGAGCTACTGAAACAAGTAGAAAAGGCAGGACAGCACAAAAGACTATGCATCTTCGTAGCATAAGCTTCTTCCCCCCATCAATTATTTGGTAATTCATACCCAGTCGGTGGTGTTTTTGGGCGACTGGCTAAAAAGTAATTATATAGTTTTTCCTCATCTCCGCAAATTCTATCATATCCACTCGGGGTTTTTCACAGATTTCATATTTTTCTGACTGGATATCAAGACTTTTAGGAAGATATCCAGAATCTCAACAATTATTTTTTATTAATCTCGTCCTGCTCCATAGTTACCGAGAAACAAACGATCTTAGCGAAGTCTGATAGTGTCTTGACTTCAGGAAGAAAATGAAAAATAGAGTTCCATCGTTTTCTTTGGTAATTGAGATAAGTTAACCTCACGGAATATTGCGCAGTATCAGGTGCACTCGAACCTTTTGCCGGGTCAGTTTGCCGATGTGACTTAAATCGCGGTCTGCCGTGTTCGCGATAAGATGGCGCGGCTCCTGCGTATATCAACTCACGCAAAAAAAACATCAATTATCTCACATGTCGAAAAGGAAAAAACTTCCAAATTGCTTTTATCAAGCTTTTCCGTTACATTTTATACGAGGCTGTCTAACGCCTTCACCTTTATGCCCGGAATTCATTACAGAAAAAGGTTTTTGAAAGGACTTTTTATAGCCCTCAGGATAATCGTTTCTTACAGGGCCGGGCACTTCTTCGGTCTTTTCCTCCCGGCGCAGAAGAAAGCCGAGCGCCTGAAAAAGCTCCACAGAAAGAACGCTGCACTCATCAGGGAAAAGGCGCTCGAAATGAAGGGAGTTATGATCAAGGTAGGTCAGTTCCTCAGTTCGAGGATCGACTTCCTTCCCGACGAATACATCGAGGAGCTTTCACAGCTCCAGGACCAGATCCCGCCCCATGAATTCGAGGAAATAAGACAGCGGATAATCGATGAGCTGGGTTCGGCCCCGGAAGACATCTTCTCCGAGTTTGAAAAGGAGCCTCTCGCCGCCGCGTCCCTCGGACAGGTTCACAGGGCCGTCCTTAAAGACAGGCGTGAAGCGGCAGTCAAGGTCCAGTACCCGGGGATAGAAAAGATAATCGAGACCGACATCAAGATGTTCGAGGTCCTCATAAACCTGATGCACGGCAGGATGGGCTGGATCGATCTGAGGGTGCTGCACGAAGAGTTCTCGAAGATAGTGCGGGCCGAACTCGATTACGTTCAGGAGGGAAGAAACGCCGAGCGGTTCAGGCAGAATTTTCTCGGGGACGAGAGGGTCGTCATACCCATGGTATACTGGGAATTTTCGAGGGGGAAGGTCCTAACCCTCGAGTTTGTCGGAGGGACCAAGATAACCGAGTGTGCGGCGATAAAGGCATCGGGCATGGACTGCGGAAAACTCGTCAGCCTTCTCGCGGAGACCTATGCAAAGATGATCTTCGTCCACGGTTTTTTCCACGGCGACCCCCATCCCGGGAATATCTTCGTAAGGGAGGGGCCGACGCTCGTCTTCGTCGACTTCGGGATGGTACAGGCGATACCCGACTCGACAAAGAGAAATTTGCGCAAATATGCCAATGCCATCGTCGAAAACGATACGTCCGGCATCGTCGAGGCCCTCGAGAGCCTGGGGTTTCTCATCGAAGGCGCCGACTATACGGCGATAGCGAACGTCACCCAGGACCTGATCGATAAGTACCGGTACAGCACCCCTGATGAACTGAAGTCCCTGACAGTAGACGATATTGGGGAAGAGATTGATAACGTTCGCAGCGTCATCGATAACTTTCAGGTACCTAACTATTTCATACTCCTTGGCAGGACGATCGGCATGCTAAACGGTATGGCGTACCGGCTCAATCCCGATGTTAACATCATCGAGATCGCAAAACCCTATATCAAGGAATTTTTCCGGGGCAGCCAGGAGGAGCGGATAAAACAGGCCTTCGCTACCGTCGAGAAGAGATTTTGGGAACTCGTCGACCTCCCGTCGCAGGCACAGGCCTTCCTCAAGAAGGCAAACAGGGGCGAGCTCTCATTCAGGATCGCGAAGTCCGAGATACAGGGCATTACCGGGCAGCTCTCGTCCCTCGCCGACGTGATGCTTCTCGTGATCCTGACGGTGACGGCTTCCTCTGCCGGTCTTTTCTTCGCCCTCCTTGGGAACAAGACGCCCTCAATCATCGCAGCCGGCATGTCCCTCCTCCTCGGGCTTCTGTCGGTATTCAGGCTCATGAGGCGCTAGCCGACCTCAGCCTTTGAAGATTTTTTGCGGTTGGGTATATACTGGAATATAAAAGACTCTTCAACTGACGGCATGAAGACTAAAGAAAAAGATCTCTGCAAAAAGATTATCTTTACCAAGGACAATCCCGACAACTTAAAAAAAGTTGTAGAATGCTCAAAGAACGTCCTCGTCTGCGGCGTCAAGGGCGTCGGCAAGATCACCAACACTATCCAGGCGGTCAGGGAAAATACAAACGTCTATTACATCGGCAACCGGGTTGATTACGAGGGAAAGACAAGGCCCGGGAGCTTCGAAAAGTATCTCACCTACATCCTTGCCCTGAAGAAGGACATACACATCGTCAACACCTTGGACGAACTCTTTGCCGTTAAAGACAGCATCATCCTCATAATAGATGAGATCTACGGCAGGAGCGAAGCGCAGCTGGCCCAGATCGACCGGCTGCTCGACATGGAGAACATCCGGATAATCCAGATCGTCGGCTGCATGAAGTACATGGGAAGCCTCATAGACAAGATAGACGCTATCGTCGAACTGCACCTCGACGGCGCATTCATGATCGACAAGGAACTCGGCAAGGCGATCTGCGAGATCCTGGGCAAGAAGTGAGGAGATTCACTTACCCGGCATCTGGAACCACACCATCCCGATGAGAAAGGCTGTGGCTAAAAAGGACATTCCCGGCCTAAACTAAAAAAAGAAGAGTCTGGAAACGCTGAATTTATAACAATGCCGCCTTAGCATACTGATTGACAAATGCCATTATTTTGATAGACTTATTATAGGTTTCGTGGTTAGGCATCACAGACCATAATGAAAGGAGGTGGACATATGAAAGCTGCAATGTCATTTCTTATGATTGCTTTTGTGCTGTTAACCTTTATTGGGGTGGCGGTCGCAGAAGAAATGTCCGGAGAAGTTATCGCGGTAGATGTTATAAAAGGCACTCTCACACTAAAGAGTGGAACAGTCGATGTGGGCTTCGATTGTGAAGAGGGGTCCCTGATTAAGGATGTGAAGGTGGGAGATCAGGTGACTGTAGAATACAAGGAAGCAGGTGGCAAGAATATAGCGACAAAAGTCACCACAAAGAAAAAGAAGGCTGCAGACGGGTATTGATATTTCAAGAAGAGAAGGCAGGCACTTGGCTGCCTTCTCTTTTGAAGCCATGCAAAAGCCAGTAGCCCTTGCATTCTATAACTAAAATCCATTAGATTTTACTTATAGGAGTGTGAAACCGAAACATTTTGAAGAGTTCTCGCAGGGTCTCCGCTATCGAGCCATATGCCTTCAAATAGTCGAGTAACACAAGGGGGCATAGATCACTCCAATTAAACAATAGCTGTTAATAAGCTGTTAGCAAGGCCAATAAGTTCTTTACAGGAATGTTACACAGTGCGAAAAATGACTTTTTGCCCAAAAAATAGGCACCTTAAAATATGAATAATAATAGCATGTTAAGTTAAAATATTAGGCTTTTTTCCGTTTTCCCCTGAAAATTAAAGGGTTTTAATTTGTCTAGTCTTCACTGGCACGGGGAAAAGACGAACAAAGAGGATGATCGGACATAAACCAAGTTGACACTTAATCATATTGTGTGCTAGAGAAGAAGTAAATTCCTTATAAGAAGGGAGAGCAGAAATCCAAACGAAGAAATACAGGATTTCTGTAATTGATCGATGAGAACAAGAGAAATTCCAGAGAATAAAATAATTTTCATAGCCGGCAGTACACGTTTCAAGAAATTTTACGAAGAGCAGGCATTGAATTTGACTTTAAAGGGAAATATCGTCCTAATACCGTCCGTGTACGAGCATGCCGAGGGTCTTACATTTGATAAAGACACAAAACGGATGCTTAAGGAGATGGACAAACCCAAAATTCTACTTGCCGATGAGATTTTTGTCATCAATCCCGATGGATATATTGGCCATAGCACGATGGAAGATGTCCAGTATGCTCAATCACAGGGCAAGGAAATCACGTATATGGAGACCCCAAAAGTAAACGCTGTTTAACTTCTTCATCACCGGGATTCGGAAGCCCTGCAATCTTCCAAGTGATAACCTGCTCTTAGTCATCCGGCTAGTTGTTCGTTTATGGCCGACTGCCTCGGCCCGGCATGCACTTTCGATTGGGCTTGTTTGGCTGGCCCTTACTGTTGCCTTCGAGTTCGTCTTCGGTCGGCTCGTCATGCATCGCCCCTTGGTCCCAGCTGTTTAATGACTATACGTGATGGAAGGTGGAACTTCACGCTATGACGCATATCATAAGGTCAACCTGCTTTATCGTGCTTCGCTGAAATATTCGGGAGGCCGGATTATTTTGGAGAGAGAACCGTAAAACCTTCGGTAGATGCGGCATCATTCAGCTTCTCATCAAAGGATGAAAATGACAGCGAAACATTGTCCTGATCTGCCTTCAGCAGCATTGCGGCAGAGAGATGAACAGCATCGAAACCCCGCAAACCATACAGGTTCACCAGACGCCCGGCCTCCACTTCATCAAAGTCTACTGCCGCGAACCGTCCCCATTCGCTGGAAAACTTAGCGATCAGAGAATCATATTGCTTTTCAGTTAAACCGCCCTGTCTGAAGCGTCTGCTTATTGCCGACATTGTTTCGGGATACGCTATGCGGCAGGTGGCAGCTATTTCAGCCTCTTTAACCCATTTTTTAACTAACGCCGTATGAGCTTCCTGAACATATAACTTCATAAGACTACTGGTATCAAGATAGACGATCATCGCCGGTCCTCAAGAACAGTCTTAGAAAGAGACTTGCCCTTGATTTTGACATTATCGAGCCCCTCAGGCTTTCCTCCTGACCACTTTGCCTTCCCCGAGTCAACAAGCGCCTTCAGAGCTTTCCTCTCCCTGGAAATCGGAATGACCAAGGCGACTTCCTTGCCGTGCTCAGTTATGACAACTTCTTCGCCATGGCGTACCCTGTCAACATAACTGCTGAGTCTTGTCTTCAATTCTTTTATTCCCACAGAAATCATATTATCCTCCATAGTGCATATTATAATTACAATATACCATAATTATGGTCACATTGGCAAGTGGAATGTAGGCCGCAAGATAAAACAAAAAGGGCGGTCTCATCGACCGCCCTTCGGTTTTTAATTTGGAAAATAATCCCCTATACGTTTTCGACCATCTCCCATACTCCGCAGGGGCATACGCCGGCGCAGAAGCCGCAGCCGATGCACTTGTCGTCGTCAATGACATATTCGTACGAACCGTCTTTGTGTTCGGTCCTGCTTATCGCACCCCAGTAACAGGTCACCTCGCACATATGGCAGTCCCTACATGTAGCGCAGGACATACAGACACTCGCCTCTTTTTTGGCATCGAAGCCTTCGAACCGGCAGACGTCGTAGTATTCGGTCTTGATCTTTTCATAGGGGACGACCTGTTTCACCTCGGGCATATAATCGTAGTGCGTCAGTTGGGAATGGATCACATCGGCCGCGATACGGCCCTGTCCGATAGCGTGTGTAACGAGTCCCGGTTTCGTCGCGTCGCCGATCGCAAAGACCTTCACGTCGGAGGTCTGGCCGAGCTCGTTCACCTTAAGCCATCCCCTTTCCGCGATGATATCGGGCGGGAGGAAATCAAGTATCGGCACCTCGCCTACCGACATGACCACAAGGTCAGCGAATAGGGAAGTGCCGTCTTTGAAATATATCTTCTTTTCCTTCTTGTCGTATCTTTCGGTCACCTTCGGCCAGAGGACCTCTGTCCCCTTCTCTTTGGCCATATCCATCTCCTTGCCGAAGGCAGCCGGTTTCTGGATATCGACGGCAGTCACCGATGCAGCGCCGCAGTTGAATGCCTGTGACGCCACGTCCATGCCGACGTTTCCGGCTCCGATCACGACCACTTTTTTGTTCTTTAGAGAAATGTTCTTCCCGAAGTTGATCCCTTTTAGGAAGTCGATCGCGGCCATCACATCCTCAGACCCCGGGAATTTGATCTCCCTCGGTCTGTGTGCGCCGCAGGCAACAACGACCACGTCGTGGTTTTTGTATATCCTGTCGAACTCCTTGCGGTTTACCGCCTTGCCCAGATGAGGGGTAACGCCGATCTCTCCAAACCTGGAGAGTTCCTTAAGGAGTATCTTCTGAGGCAGCCTCTCCCGTGGGATGCAGAGTTCTATCTTGCCGCCCAACTTGTCCGCCGATTCGTAAAGGTCGACGCTGTGGCCTTTGAGGCCAAGCTGCCATGCTGCTGACAGCCCGGCGGGTCCACCGCCGATAACGGCGATCTTGTGTCCGGTTTTCTTCGCAGGCTTGGGCGCCGGCTGCTTTAATGCGAGGCTCCCCATCTCCTTAATATTGAGCGGCCTGTCGACCCTCCCCCTGCTACAGCTCTGCATACAGAGGTTCGGACATATCTGACCGCAGACCGTTGCCGGAAGCGGGCTATATCTGAGTACCAGGTCAATCGCCTCCTTCATCTTCCCCTGTCGTATGAGCGTCGCGCGCTTATGAGACGGGATGCGTGAAGGGCAGCTGTATGCGCATGGCGGCAGGTATTTTTCATTGTTCCAGACAGGCCTGTTCCTGCGGTCCGCACCTGTAGTGATGTACGGCAATATCGTCATTTCATGATTAATGAATTCCGCGAATATGCCGCCCTCTCCTACTCCCTTTTCCCAGGAATTCTTACGGAAGTCAGTCGTCGAAAGTTTCGTCTTCGCACGGGCTGCCTTCTCCGCAGGGGTATAGGCTACAAATTTTTTCCATTCGGACATATCGCGCATGAGTTCGCCGTAATAAGGTTTGCGGTCTATGGCCTTTAGGAACTCCTTCATTCCCACGGTGAGCCATTCCCAGTCCAGGGCGCTCAAATCCAGGAGCTGGACGTCCCGGTCGCTGTATGCACCTATCTTTCCGCGGAAGTAGATCGTGCCGCCGACCATGCCTACGCATGGACGGTACCCAAGGACGTTTTCAGGGTCCCTCGGGTCAACGCCGCAGACTACGGCGATCCCGCCCGCCTTGAATTCCGCAAAGGAATCTCCCACATTCCGGAAGTACCATGATTGGGGTGGATCGAAACGCGGGTTCCTTTTCGTCATCGTGTCGCACCGTGCGCCGCCGCTGCCCTGCACATAGAGGACGCCCTGGGCAGCAGCATTATGGGCCCCGTTCGTCACATCGCCAAGAACGGTGATCTTCGCTCCGCAGTTGATCCAGCCGGCGTCATCGGATGCGCTGCCTTTTACGATGATATCAGTGCCGAACATGCCCATGCTGCCTACACGCTGCCCGACAGGACCTTCCACGGTTATTTTTATTGTTTCGCCCCTCGGCCAGATGCGCCCGCCTATCCCATGCTGACCTTCAGCCACCACGTGGACCTCACGGGCGCCTTCTTTGACGGCCTCCTGGATCTGCTCTTCGAGTATCCTCGATGGGACACGTTTTCCGCCGACGTTACCGTGTATAATCAGCTTTGCCATAATTTAAACCTCTGGATGAACTGTACCTATCCTTAGCATGCATAGTCTATCTGCAACCTCTCTGCCATCGCCTTATCGTTTATGCTGAGACCGTCCGACATGCCGATAGGCAATTCTGTGCTGCGGCCCATGGGCGCGAATACCTTCTTCAGTTCAGTGTCAGCGGTCTTAAAGACGTCCACTACGCGTTCTGCGACCTTGTCGGCATCCAGCCTCCGATAGAGTTTGGGGTCCTGAGTCGTTATCCCGCGCGGGCACCTGCCGGTATTGCAGAGGTTGCACCTGTTGTATTCATCGCCGAAACATTGGGCCGCGGTCTGCATAATATATTTGCCGATCGAAACAGCTGACGCCCCAAGCATGATGAGTGCCGCGGCATTCGCGGCGAGGTTCCCTTTCTTGCCCACACCGCCGGCAGCGATGAGGGGCAGTTCGTTCTGTTTGCCCTGCTTGACGAGGTCTAGATAGCAGTCCCTGATATTTGAGGCTATCGGATGTCCCATCTTGTCCATCGACACATTGTACGCAGCGCCGGTGCCGCCGTCTTCTCCGTCTATGCTGAGAGCAGCTGCCAGAGGGTTTCTCGCGAGGTTGTTGAGGACCGCCCTTGCCGTCTTCGTCCCGGAGATCTTGGGATATACAGGCACCCTGAACCCCCAGGCCATCGACATCGACTGTATCATCTTGGCGACCGCTTCTTCTATAGAGTACTTCGTCTGGTGAGTAGGCGGCGACGCGAGGTCGACCATCATCGGCACACCCCTGATCTGGGCGATCAGCTTGAGCACCTTATAGGCCATCAGGAGACCGCCGTCGCCGGGTTTTGCGCCCTGCCCGTATTTGATCTCGATGGCACAGGGGTCTTCCACCATATCAGGAAGGGCATGGATGATCTCGTCCCATCCGAAATAACCCGAAGCGATCTGTAGTATGAAGTACTTGAGGAACTTCGACTTAAGGAGTCTCGGCGGCAACCCGCCCTCTCCCGAGCACATCACCACGGGCATACCTTCGACCTCGTTGAGGTACGTGACGCCCATAGCGAGTCCCTCCCACATCGGAGGCGAAAGCGCGCCCACAGACATGCTGCCGATCATGATCGGATATATCTCCCGGACAGGCGGAATGAATGTCCCGTCCCGGTCGATGACGAGTTTCCCGCCGACGTTCTTGAGCGGCAGTTGTTCAGGCGGGAGGTTCCTTCCCAGGAACGTCCTGATCCGGAACTCGTGCCTTCCCGCGTCGAGCGCAGGGTCCGTGAGCATCGATATCCTGGTGAACTTAAGCTTGTCGAGAGTCGAGATGGACGGGTCGTTTCTCCTGCCGCCCCTTTTATAGGCGTCACCGCCCTTGTTCTTGAAGTGAAGAAACTTGTTCTGGGGATTCAGTTCGGGCTCGATAGCCTCGTTGGGGCATACGAGCGTGCAACTCCCGCACCCCGTGCAGTAGCGGTTTATGTCCTTCACCTGCTCGACCATGTAGGTCACCTTTTTTGCGGCAGACGGCTCGGGCACCGGTCCTTCGGATACAACAGACCTGAGGATCTTTACGGTAGGCTCGATGGCCTTGACCGGGCATACGGCCGTGCATTTGCCGCATCGCTTGCACCTGTCGTCCCGCCATCTGATTATATAGGGAAACTCTCTGAGGGAGAGCTGGTGGTTATGGTCTAACTGTGAAGCTGGTTCCATACCGTTACCTCCTGTGCTCCCGGTGAAATAATAACCGTGTCGTACTTCATCGGGAAGATATCCTTAGACCTGTCCCGCTGAGGGACGGCCTTGTCGACTCCGCACTCTTCGGACATGAGGGCGTATTTCCCTTTCAGGCCCCCCACCATGCCCGGCCGCAATTTCTTCGAGTCCTGGACCATAAAGCAGGCACCGTCGGGGGTAAAGCCGATTACACAATTCGGCCCGTCGATGCAGAGCATCCTGAGGGACTTCCGGAGCAGGTCGAGGACCTCCCGGTCTGGCCGCTGCGCGATCTCGGACGTCTTGAGCGGCGTGATCACATGCTTATAGTAGGTCAGGGGATAGCCGAGCTGTCTCATTGAATAATGAAGGATATGCGTAAACACCTCGCTGTCGCTGTTATAACCGGTATATCCCGGGAATCCCCTGGATATAAGGTATTCACGGATAGGGACGAAGGCCGTGTTCTCCCCGTTTGTCATCGTCGAAAAACCCTGGATGAAGAAGGGATGACAGGCATAGAGATTGATCGCGTAATTAGTGTTCTGCCGTCCCTGGGCCATAATTATCCTGGCCTTGACGGAAGAGTTGTCCAGTCCGAAAAACTCGCTCACCTCAAGGGGATCGCCGACCTCCTTGAGGACCATGATGTCGGGGTAGAAGGCAAAGACGATGATCGATTCATCGGCCTGCCCCATCTTACGGAGGGTAAGTCGCGTTCTGAGAAGAAGGTCTTCTTTCTCATGGTCAGACTTGTCCTGATACGAAGCAGGGTATTCATAGGCGCGTGCGAAGTAGTGGTCCCTCCTCTGGATCCCCTTCATCTCTCTTATGTCGGGCGTCCAGGAATGCTTCACCTCGAACCCCTGTTTTTCCATATATTCATCGAGTACGGCGAGCCCGGCGTCTGAACATATCGCCGAGAGAACAGGGTACCCCTTCAGCCTCTCGAACTCTCCGCCCAGGTCCTTCATCATAATACCCAGTCCGGAACCGTCATGCCCCTCTTTCATCGTCTCAAGGGCGAGAACAGGCTCCATCGGGGAAATGTATTCAGCAGACGTTATTGCAGCTAACCGGCACATCCTGACCTCATCATTATCATTAATATTTTCCGTTGCGTATTTCAGCGCTAAAAAAACGCCTAGCAGCCAGGACAGCTGTTTTAGGCGTCGTTAGCGTTTCTAAATATACGTCAATCGACTAGTATTATAATAAAATTTATTTGCCGCAGATGTCAATCGACCGCGTCTGCTGTCTGCTTGCTTTTTGAGCGGTTTTCCCTTATTCTAAAACATCAACCAAAATGGAGGTTTATCGTGTTAAAGGTATCTGATACAGCCGCTGAAAAAGCGAAAGAGATTTTGAAGGCTGAGGGCAAGGAAGGCTGGGGGCTGAGGATTTTTATTCACGGCGCCGGCTGCTGCGGTCCGAGCTACGGCATGGACATAAATGAAAAAGCATCTGAAGGCGATGAGACGGTCGAGAAAAACGGCCTTAAGGTTTTCGTCGACAAGGAGGCCTTTGTCAGTCTCAACGAGAAAGAGATCGATTATGTCAAGACGGAACAGGGCGAGGGGTTCGTCATAAGCGGCGATGAGCCGCCTCCTTCGTGCAGTTCCGGCTGCAGCTCCTGCGGATAGCCACGGCCTGCAATGTTTCCCTATCTTAGACCGAGGAGACTGAGAAAAAACGAAATCATCAGGAGGATGGTGAGGGAGACCTCGCTGTCTCCTGATGATTTAATCTATCCACTGTTCGTTACCTTCGGGAAAAACGTCCGCAAAGAGATAAAATCGATGCCCGGATGTTTCCAGGAGTCGGTCGATATGATAGTCAGGCATGCAAAAGAAGTCCATTCCCTCGGCATACCCGCAATCCTGCTCTTCGGCATCCCCGAGCACAAGGACGAAATCGGATCGGGAGCTTACGACCCGAAAGGGGTCGTACAAAAAGCCATCACCGCGATCAAGAACAAAGTCCCCGGACTCTATGTCATCACCGATGTCTGTATGTGCGAGTATACGAGCCACGGACACTGCGGCATTATCGAAAACGGCGAGGTAAGAAATGATCCCACGCTGGAACTTCTCTCAATGGAGGCCGTATCGCATGCAGAGGCCGGTGCGGACATGGTTGCGCCCTCAGACATGATGGACGGCAGGGTCGGGGCGATAAGGGCGGGCCTCGATAGAGAGGGGTTTGCAGAGACGCCCATAATGAGCTATGCGGCGAAATACGCATCGTCCTTTTACGGGCCGTTCCGCGAGGCTGCCGAATCCACGCCGCAGTTCGGAGACAGACGTTCCTACCAGATGGACCCGTCAAACAGGCGTGAGGCCCTCAAAGAGGTCGCACTCGATGTCGAGGAGGGCGCAGATATTGTCATGGTAAAGCCTGCGATGACCTATCTCGATATCATCTCTGACGTCAGGGAGAGCTTCGACCTGCCGGTCGCGGCATATAATGTGAGCGGTGAGTATTCCGTCATCAAGGCAGCGGCGAGACTCGGATGGATCGATGAAAAGCGGGCCATGATGGAAGTACTGACATCGATAAAACGTGCCGGCGCAGACCTGATACTCACCTACTTCGCAAAAGAAGCCGCAAAAGCGTTAAACAAGTAAGAATCCACCTTCCCTTTTTCGCCGCAATAGACAATCGCGGAATATCCGCTATAATGGAAGAATGAAAGACATTCAGAAGAGGCGTGCATGCGCGGTGGTGTTTTTTTTGATATTCCTGCTTCCCCTTTCATCTTGGGGTGCAAAGAAAAAAAACTACGTCGTCCTTAAGGGCGGGACTTACACCTTTATGGACTCCCTCAAAGACGCAAATCTGGCCACCGGGTTCGATGGAGAGTTGGCTTACGGTCGATACATTCTGCCCAATCTTGTCCTTGAGGGCGCGACAGGCTATTTCCACGACGGCGTGAACAAGGATTATGGAAATGATGTAAAAGGAGTACCGGTGACGCTGACGGCAAAAGGTGTGTACCCAATCAAAGACTTCGAGCCCTTTGTCGGGGCGGGGATCGGTGTCTATTTCACGAAATTCCACGGAAAGGTCAAAGGGACCGTCAACGATGTAGGCAAAACAATTCCCGGTGGCCATGCCGTTATCGGTTCATATTATAATTTCACACAATCGCTGTTCGCCGGGGTGGAGGGCAAATACATCTTCACGGAAAAGGCGGATTTCGGGACATTGAGAACCAGCCTAAACGGCTTTACTGCAACAGCTAATTTCGGCTACAGGTTTTAGCTACGACATTAAGGATCATAGTCACAAACAAGGGGAAGCCGCCTCTCTACATTGGATGAGTTATAATAAAAGATGAGCGAGGAACTTCTTAAAGAAGAAAAAAATATGAGACGCTTAAGGTTCATCGTCGACCTTGCCGAAGCAGTTCTGATGCGGTCCGATCTCTCCCTTCAGGAATCTATGGAACTAATCGAAAATACAAAAAAAGCGGCGCTCTGTCTTTTTCCGGACAAAGAGTTTGTCTACGACCTGGTGTACACCCCGAGATTCCGAAGGATCTTATATGCCCGATTCACTATACCCGGCAGCCTCTCTGGAAAGAACTGAGAGCCCAAGTCTCCCGTCAGCCGTGGCTCTTCCTGCAATAACATTAGTGGGCGACACCCCCCCACCGAATTGGAAATGTGTGTGGTAGTGTCGAGGACACTACCAAAACTGTTGCCAGCTTCCATAGGGCGGTGTAAGATTTATATATATTTATTTCGACCGCATCTACCGGAGGAATTATGATCGTACTGAATTTCGCGAACATGATGAGGAAAGTGATAGGCGTCAACGGCCTGGACGAAAAGGTCCTCGACGAACTCAAAGGCAGGGTGCGCGAGGAGCATAAAGAGATCGCAGACAGGAAATGGAAGGAACTTGAATTTATGGACCTTCCCGACAGGGACACCTCTGAGATCAAAAGGATCGGCAGCGAAGTGAGACAGGAATCAGATACATTCCTCATCCTGGGTATCGGGGGCTCCGCGCTCGGGCCGAGGGCAATACTCGAGGGGCTCCGGCCGTTTCATAACCTCAGGGAAAAGCCGAGGGTCTTTATTTACGACAACGTGGACCCTCGCACACTCAAGGGCATCCTCTCTCTTGTCGACCTCAAGAGGACAACGATTAACGTCATCTCGAAATCGGGCAGCACTGCAGAGACAGCCGCCTCCTTCATGATACTCTGGGACGAAATGAGTAAGGCGGTCGGCAGCGGCGCAGCAAAGAGGTTCATCGCAACGACAGACCCTTCCTCCGGAAACCTGAGGAAGATAGCATCCGATAACGGGATGAGGACACTGCCGATAGAAAAAGGGATAGGCGGAAGGTATTCGGTACTGAGCCCGGTCGGGCTGCTTCTTGCCGAGGTCGTCGGAGTCGACTCGCGGGAATTGCTCAGGGGCGCGGCCGATCTGCGTGAGAGCTGCTCCTCGGATGAGCTATGGCAAAACCCGGCATATATGTTCGGCACGATGCTCTATCTCATGAATGTAACCTCGAGAAGAAATATAAACGTGCTGATCCCTTATGCAGACAGTCTCAAGTTCCTCTCCGAATGGTTCTGCCAGCTCTGGGCCGAGAGCCTCGGCAAGGAGGGCAGAGGGATGACGCCCTACCCCTCCGTCGGCACAACAGACCAGCACTCCCAGCTCCAGCTCTGGATGGAGGGGCCTGAAGACAAGGTCGTCACCTTCATAAGGATCGATGATTACGGTGTCGACTTTAAGATACCCCGGGTATTCGAAGAGATCGAAGGAACAAATTATCTTTCAGGCCACACCCTTTCGGAACTGATAAAAGCGGAGGAGGAATCTTCGGAACTCGCGCTCGCAAAAAGAGGGCACCCGAATATGACTATCACCATTCCGGCCATAGACGCATACAACCTCGGGCAGCTTTTCATGTTCTTCGAGATCGCTACGGCCTTCACAGGTCTTCTGCTCGGGATCAATCCCTTCAACCAACCGGGCGTCGAAGAAGGCAAGAGTTACACCTACGGCATGATGGGGAAAAAAGGGTTTGATTCGAAAAAGGTCGAAGTGGAAGAGGCAAGGGAAGACAAGTCCTGCTGGCAGATGTGAAGCTCAGCATCTTACTTATAAACCCCTGGATATACGACTTCGCCGCCGCCAACCTCTGGTCCAGGCCGCTCGGAATCCTCAAGGTTGCCGAATGTCTGAGCTGCTATGATGTTGGACTCTCGCTCATCGACTGCACTGACGTCTTCCTCAAAGCGGGATCGTCCAAAGGCAAATATCCGAAGGCGGAGGTCGAAAAACCCGAATGCCTGAAGCGCGTTCCGAGGGCTTTCGGAAGATATGGCATAACTGTCGACGATTTCAGACTAAGACTGTCGAAGGCCGCGCCTTTCGATCTTGTTTTCGTCACCTCGATCATGTCCTGGTGGTACCCTGGGGTTCACAAAGTCATAGGGATTTTGAAAGAAGAGTACAAGGATGTCCCTATTGTCCTCGGGGGCATATACGCAACGCTCTGGCATAGTCACGCATCCGGCACATCAGGGGCCGATTTCATTTATAAGGGTCCCGTCGGAGAAGATATAAGGGTCGTCTTCAATACCTTCGGGTTCAGGCTGAAAAAGAAATCTGAAGTCTCATCTCCCTATTACAAACTGGGTCTTTATTCGCGGTATTCGTTCGCACCTGTCATGACCGGCACGGGATGTCCCTTTGCATGCTCATACTGCGCCTCACGTGTCCTCCAGAAGGACTTCTCCAGGAAAACGCCGGATAAAGTCGTAAATGAAATAAAAGAGCTCAGAGAGAAAGGGGTCCGGGACTTCGCCTTTTACGACGACGCCCTCCTGGTCGACGCCGACAGGCATATCAAGCCCATCCTCGGCGAAATCAATAAGTTCGATCTGAATGCAAGGTTCCACTGCCCCAACGGACTTCACGCAAGGTTCATCGACGACGAACTCGCGCGTCTCATGAGGGATTCCGGGTTCAGCACGATCAGACTGGGCCTGGAGACGGTCGACAGGGAAAGACAGAAAGAGACAGGGGGCAAGGTCACGAGCGAAGACCTCTCTGCGGCGGTGGGGCATCTGAAGAGGCACGGCTTCACAAAAAAAGAGATCGGGGTCTATCTCATGTACGGTCTGCCCGGCCAGACATTCGACGAAGTAAAGGAAGGAGTAGCTTTCCTGACGTCACTAGGCGTAAATGTCCACCTCGCCGAGTTCTCGCCGATACCGGGGACAAAGTGCTGGAAGGACCTTCAGCTTAAGGGTGTTGTAATAGAAGGCATGGACCCGCTTCTTACTAACAACACCGTCTTTTCATATCTCTTCTCAGGCTATGACCCTCATGAAGTAGACAAACTCAAACTCAAGGTAAAGAACTACAACATGTCCTGACACCGCGATCTTCGGAAATCATAACTCCCTTAACCCCCTCTTATCTTAAGAGGGGGAGAGGCGGCGCCTGGGGGCGTTATCTCAAGGGGGAAAATTGAAGGGGGACACACAGAGGTACCAGCTTAAGAATAAGCGTCCACCACGGGCGGATTCGCCGAGGAGAACGAGACGCCTGTGGAGACCGGGGAGAAAGAAGATGGCCTCCTCCTGCGTCTTAAGTTGCAGATTAATCCGAAGTTTCTCCTTAAGAAACAAGAACCCCTTGAAAT
>OBEQ010072286.1_pt1 | contig 18364 bp, 20 predicted proteins | sample 1670901 | NCBI WGS metagenome assembly OBEQ01 (sample SAMEA104232315, study PRJEB22302) | groundwater metagenome | biome: forest; feature: aquifer; material: groundwater | place: USA | collected 2011-08-07 | depth 5.4 m
CACGTCGGTGCTTCGCCGGACAGACGATGTGGGAGAGCAGGACGGAGACATTGGGGCTGCGGTGGATGCGCTCACTCACACCCCCAGCCTCTCACACCCGGACGCGGCACGCCGCGGGGTATCGACCCTCAACGAAGTGAAACTGACAATAGGTGACGCTAGATATAATGGACGAGCCGGCGACCTGCGTAGTACCGTGGGTTACTCCCTAGCATGGGGCTGGGGAGTCTATCCACATACGGAGGTGCCGGCTCGTCCATTATATCTAGCAGTAGCCAGATATTTCAACATTGACAAGCCGAGGCTCCTTCCGTACAATCCTCTCTGTCTTTCAAAAAGCGCTGAATCTTCTCGCCAGTTCAGACTTCAACATCTGCAAAAACTCATTGCGTATCGGCCTGTGTGATGGAGTGGTGCTGAGCGCGGCCAAGGAAACCCCATGAAGGCATTGATCTTGAGCGGAGGCAAGGGGACCCGCTTGCGTCCAATTACCCACACCAGCGCCAAGCAGCTTGTGCCCGTCGCCAACAAGCCAATCCTGTTCTATGCCCTGGAGGCGATGGCGGAGGCCAAGATCCAGGAGGTTGGGATCGTAGTTGGCGACACGAAACGCGAGATTCAGGAAGCGGTGGGGGATGGGGCGCAATGGGGCATCGAGGTCTCATACATCGAGCAAGAAGCGCCCCTTGGGCTAGCCCATGCAGTCAAGATCGCTGAGCCGTTTCTGGGGAATCATCCCTTCGTGATGTATCTGGGGGATAACCTGGTCAAGGACGGGATTTGCTCCCTGGTAGAAGAGTTCAAACGGTTTGGCGCCAACTCTCAGATCCTCCTGGCAAGGGTTCGTGACCCGCAGCGGTTCGGCGTGGCGGAGCTTAGGGATGGCCGGGTGATCTCCCTGGAGGAGAAACCGGAGCACCCTAAAAGCGATTTGGCGCTCGTGGGTGTCTACATGTTCGACCACACGATCTTTGAGGCGGTTCACGCCATACAGCCTTCGCAGCGGGGCGAGTTGGAGATCACCGATGCCATCCAGTACCTGATCGACAAAGGATATCAGGTCCATCCCCATATCATCAGCGGCTGGTGGAAAGATACGGGGAAGCTTGAAGATATGCTCGAAGCTAACAGGATCATGTTGGAGGCGATTACCACTAGGGTAGAGGGGGAGGTGGATGAGCCCTCTCACCTTATCGGAAAGGTGGTCGTGGAGCAGGGGGCGAGCGTTGCGGCCAGCACCATTCGAGGACCGGTAATCATCGGCAAGCGCTGCCGCATCATCAACTCCTACATTGGACCCTTCACCTCCATCTATCATGACACACTGGTGCAGAACAGTGAGATCGAGCATAGCATCATTCTCGACCAGTGCCGGATTACGGATATCGGCGGGAGGTTGGAGGATAGTCTCATCGGAAAGAACGTCGAGGTGTTCCGGTCTGACGGGAAGCCGAAGGCCTATCGACTGATGCTGGGGGATAGCAGTCAGGTGGGGTTAGTGTAAAAGGTTCAAAGTTCAAGGTGCAAGGTTAAAGTGCAAGGTGCGAAGTGCGATGACGCTCATTGACGGTGTGAAAACCAGGTTGTTGCGCCGGGTTCCTGATGAACGTGGTTTCCTTACAGAGCTGCTTCGCAGTGACTGGGAGGAGTCTGGATTCAAGGCTGTGGGCGACCGGGTATCGGCGATTATGAATTTTCCAACCGAGCTCTACAATTATCAGGAGCCGGATGAGTTTCGAATCCCCCCTGATAGTCCGGATATCCCATGCGATTGGGCAGTGAAGCTGGGATGAAGCCAGTTTCGAGTTTCGAGTTTCGAGTTTCGAGTCCAGGCCGGGGTTCCACGGCTGAAGATGCTTGTCCGTCTTGGAACCCGAAACCCGAAACCCGAAACGTGTTTGAACAATGAGAATCGTGGTGACCGGCGGGGCCGGATTTATCGGGTCGAACTTCATTCGCCATCTTCTGGCAACAGAGCCGGCTTGTCGCGTCGTGAATCTCGATAAGCTGACCTACGCTGGCAACCTCGAAAACCTGGCCGACGTTGAGCGCGATCCCCGATACCGATTTATCAAGGGGAGCACCTGTGACGTTGAGTTGGTGGACGAGCTACTAAAGGAGGGATTCGACGCGCTGATGAACTTCGCGGCTGAATCGCACGTGGATCGAAGCATCCAGGATGCGAGGACATTCGCGGAGACCAATGTGCTTGGGACGCAGGTCATTCTGGAGGCGTGCCGCCGGCATCGGGTCCCAAGGATGGTGCAAGTCTCCACCGATGAGGTGTATGGTTCCCTTGGGTCGTCCGGTCGCTTTACGGAGGAGAGCCCCGTCTGCCCAAACAGCCCCTATGCGGCCAGCAAGGCGGCGGCGGACCTTCTGGTCGCGGCATACTTCCGCACCTACGGGTTGCCGGTCATCATCACCCGGAGTTCCAACAACTACGGCCCCCACCAATTTCCAGAGAAGGTGATTCCGCTCTTTATCACCAACGCCCTTGCTGGTGAACCGCTTCCGCTCTACGGCGACGGCCTTCACGTCCGAGATTGGCTGCACGTGCAGGACCATTGTGAGGCATTGGCGCTGATTTTGAGGAAGGGGCATCATGGGGAGATTTACAATATCGGCGGCAACTGCGAGCGGGCCAATATCGACGTCGCTCGCCTCATCCTGAGCGCGCTTGGTAAGCCCGATGCTTTGATCACGCACGTCAGGGACCGGCTCGGGCATGATCGGAGATACGCCCTCGACACGTCTAAGTGTGAACGAGTGCTAGGCTGGAGACCCCGCATTCCCTTTGAGGCGGGGCTCAAGGAAACGGTCCGCTGGTATGAGGGCCACGTGACCTGGTGGACGCGCATCAAGGAGGGGGAGTATCGGGAGTATTACCAGAAGACGTACGGGGACCTCTCGCACGTATCTCCGCAATGTCATTGATCTCCATCGTGTAATTCTACAAGGTGAGAGCCTGTCCTGCAAACCCCTTGTGTGCTTCGACGGGCTCAGCACGAACGAGAAAACGTCAATCTTTCTCAATACCCATTTCGTTCGCCCTGAGCATGTCGAAGGGTGAACGGGGGTTTGCAGGATTAGCTCGTAGCAGTACCCTCTTAGATTCGCTGTTTGGTGCTGTAGGAAAAGCTGGGAAGCCTGATGCCTTCACAACAGACGAGGGATCTCGCATGCAAACTACGCTGACCTCAACACGCCCCTGGGGACGCTGGACAGTCCTTGGGGATGGAGAGGGGTACAAGGTCAAGCGAATTGAGGTCAATCCCGGGCATCGTCTAAGTCTGCAGCGACACGCTTCCCGGAGCGAGCACTGGGTTGTCGTGGCCGGCACGGCCAAGGTGATAATCGGGAACCAGGCCTTAATCATTTCCGCCCAGGAATCGACGTTCGTGCCGGCAGGGACAGTTCACCGGATCGAGAATCCCGGGCCATACCTACTCACCATTATTGAAATTCAAAACGGCGTCTACCTCGGAGAAGATGACATTGTCCGACTTCAGGATGACTACGGGCGGAGCGACGGGTAGTAACCCCCATGTCTTCGCGGTGGTGCTTGCCGGCGGGAGGGGCGAGCGCTTCTGGCCGCTCAGCACGGAAGCACAACCCAAGGCCTTTCTCCGTTTGGTCGGGAGCGAGTCGCTCCTGCAGGCGACGGTCCGGCGGGTGCGGCTCCTGCTGCCATGGGCGCAGATTGCCGTGGTGGTTGAGAAGAAGCAGGCCGACCTCGTCCGAGAGCAGCTCCCCGAGCTTCCTGCAGCCAATCTTTTGCTCGAGCCGCATGGCAGGGACACCGCGGCAGCCATCGGCCTAGCCTCACTACATCTCGAGCGGCTTGATCCCGAAGCGATTATGATTGCCTTGCCGGCTGATCACTACGTCCCGGACGGCGAGGCGTTTGCGGCAGTCCTGCGGCGGGCGACCGAGCTGCTCGCCTCGTACCCGGACTGGGTCGTGATGTTCGGGATCCCCCCTACCCGGCCAGAGACCGGGTACGGGTATCTGGAGGTCGGTGAGCCGCTTACCTCGTCTCCTGGCGCTTTCCGCGTCCGTCGATTTCTGGAGAAACCAGATCGGCAGACGGCCGAGCGTTTGGCAACAGACGGGTGCCACTACTGGAACAGCGGCATCCTTCTCTGGCGGAATGCCACCATTCAAAGTCTGCTTACCCAGCATATGCGAGAAGTATGGGCGGGTCTCTGTCGCATCCGCGAGGCGTGGGGGGTACAGGAGGCGCTGGTCCGGGAGTACAGCGCGTTTAAGAAGCAGTCGGTGGACTACGGCGTGCTGGAGCGGATGGAGGAGGAGGTTGCGATGGTCAGGGCCGATTTCGCCTGGGATGATCTGGGGACCTGGGATGCGTTGGCTCGAGTGCTGCCTGTGGACAATGACGGCAATATGATCGTGGGTGAGGTGCAGCCCCTGGACACGACGCAGTCGGTCATTGTCTCGGCCGGGCTGCGGGTGGCAACCGTTGGGCTGTCGGAGATGATTGTGGTAGCGTCCAAGGACGGCGTACTGGTCTGTCCCAAGGGGCGAGCCCAGGAGGTCAGAAGGCTTGTGGGGGAGCCCCGATGACCGCGCGACGGGCGCTGATCACTGGTATCACAGGCCAGGACGGCTCCTACCTGGCGGAGTTCCTCCTGCAGCAAGGGTATACGGTGGTCGGGATGGTGCGGCGGGCCAGCACTGAGCCATTCGAGCGGATCGCGCACCTGTTCGATCGGATCACCCTGCAGCAGGCGGACCTGCTCGACCAGGCGTCCTTGATTCATCTTATCCGGGAGGCCCGACCTCACGAGATCTACAACCTCGCCTCGCAGTCGTTCGTTTCGACCTCCTGGGAGCAGGCGGTCCTCACGGCGGAGTTCACCGCGGTGGGTGTGACCCGCCTGTTGGAGGCGGTCCGTCTTGTGGACCCTACCATTCGGGTCTACCAGGCCAGCACCAGTGAGATGTTCGGCAAGGCTCAGGAAGTGCCGCAGCACGAGCGGACCCCTTTTTACCCTCGAAGCCCGTACGGCGTGGCCAAGCTCTATGGCCACTGGATCACGGTCAACTACCGGGAAAGCTACGGGCTGTTCGCGTGTTCGGGCATTCTGTTCAACCATGAATCCCCACGCCGTGGCAAGGAATTTGTGAGCCGGAAGGTCACCGATGGCGTCGCGCGCATCAAGCGCGGCTTGGCCACGGAGCTGAAGCTGGGAAACCTGGAGGCGCGGCGGGATTGGGGGTACGCGGGCGACTACGTGAAGGTGATGTGGTTGATGCTGCAACAGGAGACCCCGGATGACTATGTCATCGCCACGGGCGAGACTCATTCAGTCCGGGAGCTCGTCCAGATCGCGTTCGCGAGGGCAGGGCTCGATTGGCGGGAGCACGTGATTGAAGATCCTGCGCTGAAACGACCTGCCGAGGTCGATCTGCTGCAGGGGGACGCATCCAAGGCGAAGCGCATATTAGGCTGGCAACCGGATGTCGGCTTTCGCGAGTTGATCGAGATGATGGTAGATGCCGATCTGGAGCGTTACGCCGTGGCCTCGTCCGGATCAGGGCACAGCGGGGGGAGGTAGGACTGGTGGAGATCTGCATCGTGGGAACGGGGTACGTCGGCCTCGTCACCGGGGCATGCCTCGCGGAGATCGGCCACCACGTGGTCTGTGTGGATGACGACTTGGAGAAGATCGCGACCCTGAAGCAGGGCCAGATGCCGATTTTCGAGCCTGGGCTTGACGATCTGGTCACGCGCAACCGGCGGGAGGGTCGCCTGTCCTTTACCACCGAACTCAAGGAAGGAATCGAGGCCGCGACAGTGATCTTCATCTGTGTCGGGACGCCGCCACTGGAGGATGGAGATGCTGACCTTTCAGCGGTGGAGCAGGTGGCGCGGCGGATCGGGGAGCTGTCGTCTGCCTACAAGCTGGTGGTGGAGAAGAGCACAGTGCCCGTTCAGACCGGGATGTGGATTGAGAAGACGCTCAAGGTCTATGGGGGAGGCGAGGACGATCGGTTTGATGTCGCCTCCAACCCAGAATTCCTTCGGGAAGGTTCTGCCGTCGAGGATTTCCTGCACCCCGACAGGATCGTGGTGGGAGTCGAACATTCTCGGGCAGAGCGGTTGCTCAGGGAGCTGTATGAACCGATTCTCCACCGCACCTTCACCTGCCCAATCCACAGTCAGTGCGGGGAAGCCCGGCCCGTACCATTCCTAGTTACGGACATTAAGAGCGCTGAGCTGATCAAGCACGCTTCGAACTCGTTTCTGGCCACAAAGATCTCCTTTATCAATAGCGTGGCAGACCTCTGTGAGCTGGTCGGCGCTGATGTTGAGCGGGTGGCGGAGGGGATGGGGCTCGACCGGCGGATCGGACGCGCCTTCTTGAACGCGGGACTCGGCTTTGGAGGGTTCTGCTTCCCGAAAGATCTTCAGGCGTTTGTCAAGATCGCAGAGAAATGCGGATACGATTTTGGCCTGCTTCGGGAGGTCGATCGAATCAACGAGTCGAGGATTACGCAGGCGATCAAGAAACTGAAGGATCAGCTCTGGATCCTGAAGGAAAAGGTCATCGGCGTCTGGGGGCTGGCGTTCAAGCCGGATACGGACGACGTGCGGTACTCCCCTGCGCTTGTCCTCATCACGCGGCTTCTGGCGGAGGGCGCGGCCGTCAAGGCCTACGATCCAAAGGCGATGGAAAGGGCGAGGCAGCAACTCCCTTCGCTCGTCTACTGTCAGAATCCGTATGAGGTGGCCTCTGGCGCTGATGCATTGGTTGTGGCGACTGAGTGGAAAGAGTTTGCAAGCCTTGACCTAACACGGGTTAGGAGTCTCATGCGGCGACCATTGATGTTGGACGGCCGGAACCTGTTCGATCGCCAAAAGATGAAGGCTATGGGGTTCGAATACCTGGGGATCGGGCGGTAGGGAAGGTTGCGGGTTTCGAGTCGCGGGTTTTGAGTTGAGGAAGCATCCTCAACTAGGAAAATCGAATCCGAACCGCCCTTAACCTAATACGAGGGCAGCATGGTACCTGGAATACGGAAAGTTTTAATTCAAAACCCAAAACCCAAAACCCGAAACTTGGTATTTGAGTTATGCCTCGCACACTGATTACGGGCGGGGTCGGATTTCTGGGTTCCCATCTGTGCGACCGCTTAATCGAGGAAGGACATGAGGTCGTCTGTCTCGACAACCTGATCACCGGCCGGATGGACAACGTCGCCCACCTGATCGGGCATGATGCCTTCCGCTTCATCAAGCAGGACGTCACCGAGTACCTGCACATCAACGGCCCGCTGGACTATGTGCTCCATTTCGCCTCTCCGGCCAGCCCCGTCGATTATCAGCGCCTCCCGATCCAGACGCTCAAGGTGGGCTCCCTTGGGACTCACAAGGCCCTGGGTCTGGCCAAGGCCAAAGGCGCCCGCTTCCTGCTGGCCTCAACCTCAGAGGTCTACGGCGACCCCGTGATCCATCCCCAACGAGAGGAGTACTGGGGAAACGTGAATCCGGTCGGCCCACGCGGGGTGTACGACGAGGCGAAGCGGTTCGCCGAGGCGATGACCATGGCCTATCACCGGTATCATGGCCTCGACACCCGAATCGCCAGGATCTTCAATACGTATGGACCCAGGATGCGGCCCAACGACGGCCGGGTTGTGTCCAATTTCATCAACCAGGCGCTACGCGGCGAGCCCCTGACGGTGTATGGCGACGGAAGGCAGACCCGAAGCTTCTGTTACGTCTCCGATTTAGTCGAGGGGCTGTACCGCCTGTTGATGTCGGACGAGGTCAACCCAGTCAACGTCGGGAACCCCAAGGAATTCACGGTCATTGATCTCGCCCACATGGTCCTGAAGGCGGTCGGCGGTCCGTCCACTGGTTCGACAGGGCTCACCACAGGCATGGAGTTCCGCCCGTTGCCGCTGGACGACCCTCGTGTCCGTCAACCGGATATTGGTCTGGTAAGGGCGAAACTCGGCTGGGAGCCGAAGGTGCAGATCGCTGAAGGGCTGGCGCTCACCATCGAGTACTTCCGCAAGCAATTGGGAAGGGCTGGCTGAGGGCAGGGGTGCGTGGGGCCTTCTAATAGACTGGCGTCAGCCAGTGCGCGTATTTCTTCTGCTTTCCCTTGACCACGTCGAAATAGAGCGCTTGAATCTTCGTGCTGATCGGTCCTATCCTACCGGTGCCCAGCGGCCGTTTATCCACCTCGATCATGGGCGAGATCTGGGCGCCCGTCCCGCAGAGAAACGCCTCATCGGCGACGTATAGCTCCGTCCTGCCGATGGGCCGCTCAATCGTCTCGATGCCCAGCTCCTCCCGAGCTAGCTCGATCACTGTCTCGCGCGTGATCCCTTCCAGGATATCCTCGGACAGGGCAGGCGTGATCAACTTCCCCCCCCTGATGAGAAAGATGTTCTCCGCCGATCCTTCAGAGATAAAGCCCCCCTCGGTGAGAAAGATCGCCTCATCGTAGCCATGTTCGAGGGCCTCGGTCTTGGCCAGGGCGGAGTTGACGTAGCCGCCCGTAACCTTGCAGCGGGCCGGGATGGTATTATCGTTGATCCGGCGCCAGGAAGAAAAGCCCACCTTGATCCCCCTTGAGACGTCGATGTAGTCGCCAAGCGGGAGTGTGTACATGGCGAAACCGGTGGAATAGCCAATGAACTTCGGGCCGATCCCATCAGAATCGACATACGCAATCGGCCGGATATAGGTGTCGGTTTCGGGATGGTTTCTCTTGAGCAATTCGAGGGTGATTTCCGACAACTCTTTCTCGTCCTTACCGATAGTGAGCTTCAGGACTCGGCAGTTCCTGAGCAGTCGGACATAGTGTTCCACCATGCGAAACAGGTAGAGCTGCCCCTCATCCGGGTTCCAGTAGGCTCGGATCCCCTCGAAGATGCCGGTCCCGTACTGGAAGGTGTTGTTCTGGATGCTGACCTTGGCTTGATCAAGCGGAACGAACTGCCCCTTGAAATAGGCGTACGTCATCGTGCCCCTCTCTCCGCACCACCAAACAATACCCGCATACCGGGCTCAACCTAGCCGGAATCAAATGAAAAGTCAACAGGTTTTGGGCTTCTCAAGGACAGGTCAACTTCCTCTTGACATAGGAAAATCTGGAGCGCAGAATTTAACAAGATGTTAGTTACTTATTGTATGCGATGAACGGGAACCACTTTACAGGAGGAATCGATGGCGGGAAAAGCAACCGTTCGAGTGATCCTGCTAACTGCTTTGGTCGTGAGCTCCGCAGGGGCCTGGACAGCCGTGCCGGCTGCCGCCGAGCTCAAGGCGCCGGAGAAGTTTACGACCTTCTGTGTTCCGTGTCACGGTCCGGCGGGGGAAGGGAATGGGCCGGCAGCAGCTGCTCTAAATCCCAAGCCGCGGAACTTTACGGGCGGCAAGTATATGAATGCCAGAACCGATGCGCAATTGATCAATGTCATCAAAAATGGCAGCGCGTCAGAGAAGTTCAGCCCGCAGATGATCGGCTTTGGGAATATACTCAACGACATGGAGATCAAGGACATCGTCGCCTATGTCCGCTCACTGGCCGTCCCGAAGTACCAGCCGGAGAAGTGAAGCACATCTCTTGAGCGATCAGCCATCAGCCGTCAGCTTTCAGCAAAATGATGGGTCGTTAAAGGCGGATCTACAATCAAATCCCCGGCTGAGGACCCCGGGCGTAAGCCCGGGGGTGAAAGCCTCCGATGCTGGGAAGATTCTAAATGTTGGCGTCGTTCCGTAAGTGCCACGGGCGTAAGCCCGTGGGTCTCTACTCTGGAAGCGAAGGTGCTGACCGCTGATTGCTGAAAGCCGAACCGCTGTTCAGACGGGAAACGACAGCTCAAGGGAGTGCGCAGCAGAGTGCGCCTGCGCCACGAGTCGGTCCAGGTCAAGGGGGCGCTCGGCAAGTTCGACTTCGCGGTGAGTCGTGTGCGTCGCTACCTGCCTTGGCAGAAACATTGAGCAGCAGTCTTGGTCTGGGATGACAGAGACAGCGTAGCTACCAATCTGCTGCGCCTGCTGCGTGATCTCGTCCTTGTCCATTCCGATCAAGGGCCGCAGAATCGGCAGGGTGGATGCTTGCTCGATGGTGGCGATGTTTTCAATGGTTTGTGACGACACCTGACCGAGACTCTCGCCGGTCACCAGGGCCTGGGCGCCTTCCTTTTGGGCGATCTGCTCGGCGACCCGCAGCATCAGCCGTCGATACACAAGGACCCTCAGGCGCCCCGTGACGCGAGAGACCACCTCCTGCTGAATTTCGCCGAAGGGCACCAGGTAGAGGCAAGAGGCAAACTGGTACCGGGTGAGGAGTCGCACCAGCTCGATCGCTTTTTCTTGTGAGGTTCGGTCGGCGAATGGTTGGCTATGGAAGTGGACGAAGACGACACGGCAGCCCCGCTTCATCATCCGGTAGGCCGCCACCGGCGAATCGATCCCGCCTGATAGCAGGCACACGACAGTCCCGCTGGTCCCCACCGGCAGGCCCCCAGGGCCAGAGAGCTTCTCGAAATAGACAAACGCCTCTGCAGGAAGCAGTTCGATGTAGATGGTCAGGTCCGGATGAGTGAGATCGACACTGGCGCCACAGATGCGCTGCACTCTGGCGCCGATCATCTCGTTGATCTCCTGGGAGGTCTGTGGAAAGGTCTTGAAGGCACGACGGGCCGCCACGCGAAAGCTGCGAAATGAACGGCCCAAGACCTCCTCTTCGATCCGCTTCGCGAGCAGTTCAAGGTCCGGCGCCATCACGAAGGCGGGGGCGAAATTCGCAATCCCGAAGATCCGGCTCACCCGTTCCCGCAAAAGATCCCACGAGGTTTCCTCGCGCATCTCCAAGAGCAGCCGACCGGCGGGCCGCCGGAGCGGGCCACAGTCGAGATCACGCGTGGCCAGCAGGAGATTGGCCTCAAGATGCCTCAGAAAGAAGCCTCGGTTTTTCCCCTTGAGGGCGATCTCGTGGTAATGGATGAGGGTGCCCTTCGCCGGTGATCGTGCCATCGCGTTGCCTCCACTCTTCACTAACGTAGTGTCTCACAAGTACCGTTCGTGCTGAGCCAGTCGAAGCATGAACGGAACGCCGTAACAAGTTTCGCCCTTCGACAAACTCAGGGTAAACGCAACTGTAAAGCCATTACTGAAACACTAGCCTCAGTCCCCAGTCCTTCCCAATCCTACCACGTTCTCCTCTATCGGCATTCGATTTCCGCTTATATGCATATAAATTAAATAGGGACAGACACTATTATCTTGACAATTTGTGGTGTTCGCTGTAATGATCTTGCATGCCACGGATTGCTCGAATCGTTGCACCCGGCTACCCTTATCATGTTACGCAAAGAGGGAATTATCGCCAGGCGGTCTTTCGGAACGACGAAGATCGCTCTCAATATTTATCCTGGGTTAATGAATACAGCCGCAAATTTCACCTGTCGGTATGGGCCTATTGCTTAATGGACAATCATGTTCATTTCATTGTCCAACCGCAGGAAGAGGCATCGTTGGCTAAAGTGTTCAGCGTGGCTCATATGCGGTATGCTCAATATTTCAACAAAGCGAGGAAGGCCTCCGGGCACTTGTGGCAGGGACGCTTTTACTCCTGTCTGCTTGATGAGCCTTATCTTATGGCGGCAATGCGGTATGTTGAGAGGAATCCGGTGCGGGCCAAGATGGTCAACAGACCTTGGCAATGGAAATGGTCCAGTGCGGCCGCTCACATCGGTGGAACGGATGAGATGGTTGATGTCATTGAGATAAAGGAATCAGTGGGCGTTTCCATGGAGTCATGGAGAGAACACATCGACTCGGACGATGATGCCCCAGATGTGGAAGCGATTCGAAGGCACACGATGACAGGGCGACCACTGGGAAGGGATGGGTTCATCGGGGAATTGAGCAGGAAACTGGGACGAGTAATACGCGTTTTGCAGAGGGGAAGACCAAGAAAGGTTCTCATTAAATAGTGTCTGTCCCTATTATTTACTATTTCCTTGCCAGCTCGTGCATCCGCGTGGCCTGATAATCCTCATGACTCAGCCAATCCTCGATTATCCGATGGTGGGGCTCAAGTCCGGATATCCGTTTGACGGCCCGGTATGTAGGGAACTTGCGTGCGTCCAGATACTTCTTGGCTATCTTTCGGTGGATCCCCAGCTTCCGGGTGATTGCCAGAATGGAATATCCTTGGCGCTTTAAAGCCCAGATCTCCATACACTCCTCCTTCCCGACCATCGATCCCTCCCCCTTTCGCGTGAAGAATCGATGGTACAGCTCTATTACGAGGAATGCCCCCTATCTCTGGTACACTTTTCATGACCATTTGTGGTACATTTCCTTATGATCGGTGACACGTATACGTGATCCGTATGTACGATGGTGTGGGGGAGGAGAGGGGCCGCGAGGCCCCTCCCTATCCCGATTGAGGCTGTAGAAAACGTCCCTAAGCAGATTCTTGGGCAAGACGCAGAAAACAGTGACCTCCTAGAATGCGCCACAATCAACGATCTCATACTTGGGAAGGGTGCTCGGCAATAGTAAGCGGTGGTGCGCGGAGCAGGCTGGCAGCCGGCTCAAATCGCACGCGACTCACTAGAGCATGCCGAGCCTGCGATGCGGATCGAGCCGAGCCTCCCCATTCGCCCTCGCGTGGTTGCGCAACCGGTCGCGTGGCAGCATGAAGGCGCCCTTGTCGATCGCAACAGGTGAAGGCGCTGGAGCGGCTCGTCTACGCTCTACTCCTTCCATCGAAGAGCGCTCAACGCTTCCCCTGATCATTCAAGGCGGTATGGGTGCCGCTGTCTCCAACTGGCGGCTGGCCAACGCCGTGGCACGAACTGGCCAGATGGGTGTCGTCTCCGGCACCGGCATCGATACGGTGTTCGTGCGTCGCTTGCAGGATGGCGATCGCGGCGGTCACATGCGCCGCGGGATCGAGCAGTTCCCGATCCGTCGCGCCGCGGACGAGGCCATACGCCGCTACTATCGGCCTGAGGGTCGGGCGCCGGGCGAGCCGTACACGATGCTCCCCCTGTATCGCCAGGTAGTCGCTCCCGCTCGGCAGGAGCTCACCATGCTAGCCACATTCGTCGAAGTGTTCCTCGCCAAGGAGGGACACGATGCACCTGTCGGCATCAACCTACTCACCAAAGTTCAGATGCTCACGCTGCCGACGCTCTACGGCGCGATGCTCGCCGGGGTCGACTACGTCCTGATGGGCGCCGGGATCCCGCGAGAGATCGCAGGGGCGCTCGACCTACTCGCTGGGCACCACCCGGCCCGGCTCCGATTCGACGTGGAGGGACTCCCCTCCGACGCCGTCGAATACCTCGAGTTTGACCCCAGCGCCTATTGGGAGACGCCGCCGGCACCACTCACGCGGCCGAAGTTCCTCCCGATCGTCGCGAGCAACTCACTGGCGAAGATGCTCGCCCGCAAGGCGATCGGCCAGGTGGACGGATTCGTGATCGAGGGCCCCACCGCCGGTGGCCACAACGCCCCGCCCCGCGGTGAGCCACGATTCAACGAGCGCGGCGAGCCGATCTACAGCGAATGCGACGAGGTGGACCTCGCGAAGATCAGGGAGCTGGGGCTGCCGTTTTGGGTGGCGGGTGGGACCGGACACCCCGAGCGCCTGGTTGCGGCGCGTAAGGCGGGAGCCGCCGGAGTCCAGGTCGGGACGCTCTTCGCCTTCTGCGACGAATCTGGACTCGCAGAGCCGATCAAGCGCTCGGTGTTGGCCCACGCGGCCCGCGGCGAGGTAGACGTTCGCACGGAGCCCCGCGTATCGCCCACCGGCTTTCCAATCAAGGTCGTGGAGTGGGCCGAGAATCCCGCCGTGGGCGCAACGCGCGAGCGGATCTGCGATATGGGGTACCTGCGCGTCGCCTTCATGACGGCGGATGGGAAAGTGGGCTACCGGTGTCCCAGCGAGCCTGAGGCTGCCTACGTGAAAAAGGGCGGCAAGATAGAGGACACGATCGGCCGCCAGTGCCTGTGCAACGCGCTGCTCTCCGTCATCGGCCACCCGCAGATCAATACCAACGGCACCGTGGAGCCGCCGATCGTCACCAGCGGCGACGACCTCGCGACTATCAGTGGCTTCCTGGGCGGCCGGACGAGCTACACTGCCGCAGACGTCGTCGCCTATCTGTTGTCATGTCATTGCGAGGGCTAGGGCTGTTCGGCCTAACCCATTCCCTCTCCTCCTCCGATCTCACTTGGCGCAAGTCCCCCACCAGGCCTCACCCATGCTTCAAGAAGCCGGTGAGCAGGCCAACAACCTCTTGACACGCCCAAAAGATGGACTAGATTAAGCTTAATCCTATGTATTGGAGGCGATCAATGCGAACCGTGAACATTCATGAAGCCAAGACCCACCTCTCGAAGTTGGTAGACTAAGCTAATGCAGACCAGGAGATCGTGATTGCCAGAGCCAGCAAACCAGTTGCCAGACTCATTCCAGCGGGGAAACAGCAAATGCGCCGTTCGCTCGGCGCGCTAGCCGGGCGGTTTAGTCTGTCGGCCGACCTTGACGCGCCTCTGCCGGATTGAGTTCTCAGTGACTCCGGATGATATCGTCGCAGCAGTCGAAGAGATGGGATTCGTCGAGTTGCCGGTCAGGGCGGCTCATGCTGCGGGTGTACGACGGCTGCCCCCTTACCATAGAAACCTTTTTGACCGCATGCTGATCTCTCAGGCAATAGCCGAGCCTGCCCGGCTGCTCACCGTTGATCGTGTACTCAGTCAGTATTCAGAATTCGTGGAAGTCATTGTATGAATAACAAGGGACTTACGGCACAAAGATGACCGGCCCTGCTGCTGCCACATGCCTGATCGGGGAGCGCAATGGCTTTTGCTGGTATCACGTGGACGACTCCAAGGATCCTGCGCTCGACGAGCTGGCCGCTCAGCTTGGCCTGCACGAGTTGGCCATCGAGGACTGCCGCAATCACCGCCAGCGCGCCAAGCTCGAAGAGTATGACGGCCACCTGTTCGTGATTTTTAACTCCATTCACTTTAACCCGGATAAACAGGAGTGCTGGTTTGGCGAGATTGATTTCTTTGTCGGCAAGGATTTTCTGGTGAGCGTTCGCGAAGGCCCCACGCCCAGCCGCACCGTGGCGGCCGTGCTTCCGCAATTTCGCTCTGACCCCCAGATGGCCCATCCGGGCCGCCTGCTTCAGTCCATGCTCGACTTCATGGTGGACCAGTATCTGCCCGTGCTCGACACCGTGGAGGACCGCATCGAGCAAATCGAGGAGCAGATTATCGAGAACCCCACGCCCCGACTGCTGGCAGATATCTTTGCGCTCCGCCGCGCGTTGATTGATTTCCGCCGCGTGGCCCTGGCTGGGCGCGAGGCGATCAATCATCTTCTCTACCGCGCCGAACCATGGTTCCGTTCGCAACAGCCGTATTTCCGTAACATCTACGACCACATCGTCCGTGCTCTCGATTTTGCTGACACCTATCGCGACATCCTCACCGGCGTGCTTGACGTCCACCTTTCCGCCACCGCCAATCGCACCAATGAAATCATGAAGCGCCTGACCTTCTGGGCCACCGTGGCCATTCCTTTCCTGCTCATTACCGGCTTCTTTGGAATGAATTTTCCCAATCTGCCCTGGCTCGAAAGCTCACTTGGCTGGATGTATGCGTTGCTGGCGATGATTGCCGCTGGGGTGGCGATGGGAGTATATTTCAAGGTCCGCGGCTGGTTCTGAGGACGACCCAAGCTGCATGTACTACACTGTCTCTAACCCTTATCCCACAGGAAACTCTATGCCAACAATCGGCTGCTACAGTCTGGCCAAGCGAGCCGCAAGCAAGGGGTACAATCCTCAGACCGGCGAAATCGTCAAAATCAAGACGTTCACGGTCCCCAAGTACAAAGCAAGCGCCAATTTCAAGAAGGTAGTCGCTAAGCAATCGGATAGCAGGCAAACCCATACACGCACAACAAGGCGGACGGGGGAGTTTTAGTTGTGAGCAAGATCATAGACACCTCGCCTTGCATGAGGCTCTAACAGAAGGAGAAGGCAATGCATGTGACATTTGAAGAAGCGCGGCAAGCCGTTGAGGCTGCCATTAAAAAAGCTGAGGAAATCGGTACCCAGATGTGTATTGCGGTAGTGGATTCCGGGGCCAATTTAAAAGCCTTTGCTCGGATGAATGATGCCTGGGTGGGAAGTATCGACATTGCCATCAAGAAGGCTAAGACTGCCTGTTTCTTCGGAATGCCCACGGGTCAGATCGGCAAGCTCTCTCAGCCCGCTGGTCCGCTGTTTGGGATTGAGCACTCCAATGAAGGATTAATCACCTTTCCTGGAGGGCTTCCCATTGTGAACACAGAAGGTATCCTTATCGGAGGGATTGGAGTGAGCGGCAGTTCGGTTGAGAACGATCATCTTGTCGCAAAGGCCGGCGTTGAGGTCATTGGACTTTCCGATCTTCCAGAGCACCCATGGCGAACCTAGGTACGTCCAACAAAGGCATGGGGAGCGGCGTATGTCCGCCACCGTTGAAGAACGTGAAGCCGAAGCGCTAAGCCCTGCCTGCCATTGCGATGAAACCACTCTTGGTCTTTCAGCACATCGGATGCGAGACCCCGGGCATCTTCCTTGACCTGCTTGAGAAGCAGAAGCGGCCCGTGGAGACGGTAAGGTTGTATGAGGGCGATCGGGTGCCGGAAGACTTGTCACCGTATTCCGGGCTCCTGGCCATGGGCGGGCCGATGAGTGTCAACGACGAAGCGGATTACCCCTGGTTGAGGACGGAGGATCGACTCCTGAAAAAGGCGCTGGCACTCGATGTTCCCACATTAGGCATCTGTCTCGGCTCCCAGCTCATCGCAAAGGCGGCCGGCGGGACGATCCGCCAGGGGCCGCGCAAGGAGATCGGCTGGTACCCGGTCCGGCTCACCACGGCGGCGCGGCACGATCGGCTGTTCGGCGGGTTCCCCGAGTCGGTTGAGGTGTTCGAGTGGCACGGCGAGTATTTCGACACGCCGCCCAGGGCAGTCAGCTTGGTCAGTTCGGCGCTCTATGAGTGCCAGGCCTTCTCGATTGGTCGGAATGTCTATGGCCTACTGTTTCACCTGGAGGTCACGGCATCGATGGTCTCTGAGTGGGTTAGGACTTTCACGCAAGAGCTTGACGGGGTCAAGGACTATATCCGGCCTGATGCGATCCTTGAGCAGCTTCCGATCCGGATCGACGCACTCAACCGGCTGGCCCGGACCCTCTTTGTGCGCTTCTGTAAGAGCCTGCGCTAACTGCCGGGTGGGGCTTGAGGCGGACCACAGTCGCCCCCCATCCCCCGGACTGTGGCGGCGCATCGGCAAAGAACAGGACATCGGGATGGTTCATCAGGAGCCGCCTAACGATCGCCCGCTGCATACCAGTCCCCTTTCCGTGAATCAACCGCACCTCCAGCAACCCTCTCTTGCGGCACTGCCACAGATACTCCTCGACTACCGAGGCGATCTCCTTCGGCGCAAAGGTGTGTAGGTCGAGGATATCCTCGATCGGCAGCCTCACCGGCTCCTCGAACGGCCTGTCCTGAGCCACGCCGAAGGGCTCCTCCGGCGCAGTGCTCACGACATCACCTTGGTCTGCTGTCTCCCTCATCAGTTCCAACCAATTCCTTGATCGCGGACCGATAATAGTAGCACGCCTCCCGCCGGCCCTGAGCCTTCACCGGAGGCTCCCCCTTTTCGATCACCCAAGATAGCTCGGATCGTAGCGATAGAGCTTTTTGAAGGCGTCTTCCGCTTGAACTGCGCCTGAAGGCTAACGGCCGAAAGAGCAGCTTCTCATCCTTGTGGTCATAAGTCTGTACATTTTTCAAGTCCAGCATCTGCTTTGCTTTCGCTGACCTTCGCCCCTTCGTTGGCATGCCTATCCCCCCTGTTTTCCAATTCAGTCAGGGGCTATCCCTGGGCAGGTGCATTCGCACTGTCAACGTGTCTTAGACAAGTACGAATTGAAGTTGGCTACTTCCTTCCGCGTATGTAATCCTGTCAAGCTTGGGTAACACATCCCTCGCCCGTCCCGGCCTCAGCGGCGGCGCGACCGCAGTGGCACCCGCATCGCGAGGGTTCTCCTGCGCCGTACATACTAGCGCCGCCCGTCGTGGGGTCGGCAGTCATCCTCTTCGATCCTATCACGTTCGAGGCTGAGGACCCCGGGCGTTAGCCCGGGGGTGAAAGCCTCCCCAGCCGAAGGCTGGGCTAGCGAAGCCGGGCCGGTTCTCTGATATGATGGGCGCATGCCGAGTCGGCTGAGCGCCCATGGAGCGTACCACCACCAGTACCACCTCGTGTGGATTCCCAAGTACCGGAAG